>JAEEGL016834057.1_pt1 | contig 201019 bp, 170 predicted proteins | sample 9134231 | NCBI WGS metagenome assembly JAEEGL01 (sample SAMN16246548, study PRJNA631951) | gut metagenome | biome: gut microbiome; feature: rumen; material: fiber-attached | host: Bos | place: Iran: Karaj | collected 2018-10 | reverse complement strand
CACCCTTATCTGCTGTCTTTGCGTTGAACTGCTTTGTAAATTCAACGATGTTAACACCGTGCTGGCCTAAAGCGGGACCAACAGGGGGTGCCGGTGTTGCTTTGCCGGCAGGAATCTGTAACTTGATATAACCTGAAACTTTCTTTGCCATTTTGGCTACCTCCTAATAAAATGTGGTTCGGCGCCGCAACCTATTTTGCGGCTCCCACTGTTCAAGAACATCTATAAAATATAGGAAATCCTATGAACAACCTAAGTTGTGCGCAGTTACATCTTTTTGATGTCTGCAAAACCGATTTCAACAGGTGTTTCACGTCCGAAGAGTTCAACGTTAATTGTAACAACCTGTTTGTTTTCGTCAACCCTTTTAACCACGCCGACCGTTCCGACCCAGACACCGGCAATAACATTAACCATGTCTCCTTCGGCAACGTCAACGCGAATTCTTTCGGGTCCTTCGAAGCTAAGCGCTTTCATTTCGTCCTCGGTAAGAGGAACGGGCTTGCTTCCGGGTCCTACGAATCCCGTAACACCTCTGGTATTTCTTACAACATACCACGCGGAGTTGTCATCCGCATCCATATGAATAAGTACATATCCGGGGAACATCTTCTTTTCGGATGTTTTTCTTACACCGTTCTTAACTTCGGTAACTTCCTGCATGGGAACCTTTACCTCGAGAATGGTATCCCTGAGTTCGGGTCTGTTTTCGATGGCTTTTTCGATGTTGGTCTTTACTTTGTTCTCGTATCCCGAGTAAGTATGAACAACATACCATCCCATACCCTTGCCGGACTTATTGTCACTCTGCCCGATATCGTACTCTTCTTCGATAAATCCTTCCATTTAAACCTCCGTGCCGATTGGTTCATTACATATATATAATGAAACCGGGTTCAAAAATCATTGAAGACCTGTAAGGAAATTGATTCCGTACGTAACACCCAAATCGATAAAAGCAATAAGAACCGCTACGATAACCGTAACAATCGTAACAACGGCCGTTTGCTTTAAAACATCGTTGCGGGTAGGCCATGTAATCTTTTTAAATTCAGATCTTACACCCTTGAAGAAACTTCTTTTGGGCTTATTCTCCTGCTTTTTATCCTGCTGTTTCTCTGCCATTTCATATTCCTTTCCGGATTATGCCTTTACCGATTACTTGGTTTCCTTATGTAAAGTGTGAGTCTTGCAGAATCTGCAGTACTTCTTGGTTTCCATTCTGTCGGGATGATTCTTCTTTTCCTTTGTGGTATTATAGTTTCTCTGCTTGCATTCTGTGCATGCCAATGTGATTCTTGTACGCATTATTTATTACCTCCGTAACCGTATGTTCAAAGTAATTATAAGCAATGGAACTGATTTTAGAGTGCATAAAAAAAAGACCTAAAAACAATCTTGCTTAAGTAGAATATCACAACAAGCCCTGCCCGTCAACAATTTTTTAAGCCCGTTTTGGTTATTTCCTATTTATATTATAAAAAACTATTGTATTTATTTTTCCGTTATGGTACTATTAGTTTGTAATAATAGCATAAGTCTACGCTCGTGCCGGGGTGAAGGATACCTAATCAATATTAAACGGCAATCGATTTCAAGGAAGAAAGGAGGGAGCAGGATGGCTTATTCAATGTCTTTAAACAGCATCTATAATAATTACCTGACTACGTATGCGCCTAAAGCCAGCGGTCGTTATGACGCGCATAAGAAGAGCGAACTCCGGGGCGTATATAATTCCATCGTGAAATTGAATAAAGAAACTCCCCTTTCGATTATCGATTCGAGCATCGATTCTCAGTCTTATGCCGTAAACATGAAAGAAAACGCAAGAGAATTGAGAAACACCATCGCTTCACTGGGCGGTTTGGACGAAGAAGATCTTCTTAACAAGAAGACCGCTTTCTCATCCTCGAGCGACACGGTCGATGTAAAATATATCGGAGACGGCTTCGAAGAAGGCTCCGAAGATTTCAAAATCTTCGTCGAAAAGCTTGCAACCTCTCAGATCAACAGAGGAAATCCTTTAAGGGACGAGCCCGTATCGCTTTCTCCCGGAACTTATTCGTTTGACGTTTCGATCAACAACATGAATTACGAGTTCCAGTTTAATATAAACGAAGGCGAAACCAACCGCGAACTTCAGGATAAGCTCTCAAGGCTAATCAACAATTCGAATGTAGGTCTCAAATCCTTTGTGGACAAAACACCCGAAGGAAGCGTGTTCACACTTGAAACCACGCTGACGGGTATCGAGGACGACAGGCAGCTGCTCTTTGAAATAAGCGACGACAATACTTCGAAATCCGCAGGTGCGGTTAATTACCTCGGACTCGACAAAGTATCGCAGCTTCCGGACAATGCCAAATTCTATTTAAACGATGAGCCCCATGTTTCGTATACCAACCACTTCACGGTGGCAAAAACATACGAACTGACTCTCAATAAAGCTCAGGAATACGAGGACGAACCGATTACCATAGGATTAAAGCCCGATACGGATTCGATGAGCGAGAACGTTGCGAAATTCGCAATGGGTTACAACAGATTCATTCAAAGCACACAGGAATTCCTCGAATCGCAGCCCAAGACCGGATATCTGTTAAACGAAATGGCAAGAATATCCAATGTCTACGGAAGAGATTTGAGAAATGTCGGAATTTCATTCGACGAAAAGGGATACATGGTCGTCGATGACGAAAAGCTTTCCGAGAACATAAGCAGCACGGATGCGCTCGAATCTTTCTCGGGTGTGAGAAAATTTACGAACTCGGTATTGAATCAGGCCAACCGGGTAACGCTCAATCCGATGAATTACGTTAAGAAAACCATCGTTGCCTACAAGAATCCCGGAAAAGAATTCATGACACCCTATATTACGAGTCAGTACTCGGGAATGATGTTTAACGGATATTGTTAATTGCATGCATAATAAAAAACCTGTCATAAGACAGGTTTTTTTAATTGATATCAAATGTTATTCGCTCTTTGCTTCGGGCTCTTCGCCGAGGCCTTCCTCGATAACCCTCGAGATATTCGCCATTGCTTCTTCTTCGTCATCTCCCTCTATAACAAGTTCGATTGACTCACCCTGCTTGACGCAGGCCGCAAGCACACTCAAAACACTCTTTGCGTTCGTATTGTTGTTTCTGTAATTAAACGTAATTCTCGATTTGTATTTTACGGCTTCCTTACAAAGATTACCCGCCGGTCTCAAATGAAGACCCGTAGGATTGTTAATAACTACAGTCTTAGTAAGCATACGTTTTCCCCCCGTATTCGTACCCTCTGAATTTAATTAAGATATTATACCACTTTTCAGGGATAAACTCAAGTTTCGGAGTCTGTGATTTTTACTCTTACTTTCAGATTCTGTTCCGTTTCAAGTCCGTTGGGAAGCGTAACTTTAAGAGGAATCGAATATGTTCCCGGCGTAAGTTTTTCTAAGCCGTTCTCTTCCATATATCTGCCGTAATCGACTTCGACTTTGATATCCGAAGCGGTTACGCCCGTAAATTCTTCCGTAAGACCGTGTACCGAAAGTTCGATACGGTTGTCAACAATGCTCTCAGCACCGTTAATGATTTCGCCTTCCAATCCCGAAGGAAGCATATCCTGCGAAATCTTGGTGGGATATACATTGAATACTTTGTTTATCTCTTTTTCTATGTCCACGGAAACATTGACATTTCCGTTAAAGTCGTCGCTTGCCGCACCGACTCCCGAAGGGAAATAATTGAAAAGATTTACGCTGGTCGTGTATGTCGTATTCTGATTCGTAATATTAACAGCCGTGGAAGGAATGGTTATGCTGTTTATATTGTCGAGAACCGATTTGGGACCTGCGATTTTTATTTCCGAAGGAGAAATGTCGATTTTGCCCGTCATCTTGTATCCGCTCTCGGGATCTCCGAAAGGATTGCATACAATCGCAACGTTCTTCGTATACAAAATCTCCTGGCTTACGCTTATATTGTCAAGATTCATCTTGATTCTGGAAAGATCCACTCTTTCTCCGAGTCCGTCAAAAAGAATAATGGGAACGGATGCCGAAATATTGTTGGTCGCACCGTCAACATCAACCTGAACCTTCGCGGACTGAACCATATCTATAACTGATTTGGGGCCCTCGATATTTACACGGTTAAGGCTGATTGCGTAATCTCCGGTAATATAATCAAATGCGGGAAGTCCCACTGTTTCAACCTGAATTGCTTTCTGGATCTTTTTAAGTTCCTCGACTTCAAGCTGAACTTTATCGACTTCGCATTTGACGTTGTCGATGTCTCCCGAATATTTGTTGGAGGAAACCGTAAGCGGAACCGTGTTATCATCGGATATTTCCTTAAAATCGGCATACACGTTGATATTGTCCTTGGACAGATCTTCTATTACCGATCTTCTTCCGGTAACGGTAACATCAACCGTATCGTTTCCTTCGGCAAATTCATAAACAAGGTTTTTGTCTTTAAGATACAGCTCGTTAACGGGCTGTATGGCTACATCGTTAAACTGCACACTCTTAACGGGATCGTCGATATTAACGACTATCACCCAGATGATAATCGAGAAAAGAACGGCGAGGACTTTGAGGTTAAGATTATGCGTCAGCTTTTGCTTCATCTTTTTTGTCCTCCCCTTTTTTTCTTTGTTTTTTGTTTTTTCCTTCTTTTTTGTCCTGAACTTTTTCAAGCTTTCTTCTTAAATCGATAACGTCAAGACTTCTGAAGAGTTCGCCGTTTTGCGCAACGCTGACTTTACCCGTTTCTTCCGAAACGATAATTACAAGCGCATCGGTAACTTCGGAGATACCCACACCCGCACGGTGTCTGGTACCCAGTTCCTTGCTCAGACTCCTGTTGTCCGAAAGGGGCAGATAGCATGTTGCGGACTGAATTCTGTCGCCGCGGATGATAACCGCACCGTCGTGCAACGGAGTATTGTGTTCGAAAATATTGACAAGCAGCTGGCTTGATACAATACCGTCAACGGTAATGCCGGTTCTCTCGTATTCTTCGAGGGGCGAATCGGCCTGAATTACAATAAGGGCACCCGTTCTCGCGCGTCCCATTTCAAAACTTGCACTTATTATTTCATTGATTGTTTTGTCGGAAAATCTTCCCTCGTTCTGCTTGTCTCCGAGCAAAACAAGAGTCGTAAGAAAATTATTTTTACCGAGATCTTCGATAAGTCTTCTGATTTCGGGCTGCAAAGCAACGATAATGGCAACCGCGCCGAGGGTAAAGAGGCTCTTTCCGATCCAGATAATCGTTGTCATGTCGAGTATCTCGGCAATCGCCATGAACACGAGGATTACAGCAAGACCTTTAACAACCGCCCAGGCTCTGGTATTCTTCATCCATTTCATTGCCTGATACAAAAGGAAAGCAAGGATAATCATTTCGAGAATATCCAGAATGCCGACTCTAGGGAGTCTGAAAGCGGTCAAATATGATCTTATGAATTCAAATGTTCTCTGAAAAAACATTCCCCTCTGTCCTTTTATTCGTTATCGTTTCTTGTCAGTCTTTCTTCGAGTTTCTTTCTCTGATAGGCGTTTCTTCTTTCGGCCGCCTGCAAATCTTCTTCCGATACCACCTTGGTTGCGGCAGCAATTTCGGCTTCTTCGGCTTTTTTGAGTCTTTCTTCTCTTCTTCGCATCGCTTCTCTTCTTCTTGCTATTTCGGCCTGTCTTGCTTCGTAAGCGGCGCGTTCTCTCGAGAATTCTTTGTCTATATCAACCGCTTCGGGTTTTGACGCACTTCTTCTTTTTTGAGGCGCGGCTTCAGATGCGGCTTTCTTTCTTTCGGCAGCTTCCCTTGCGGAAGGAATCCTTCGCGAACTTCTGTCGCTTTCTGTCGGCTTTTCTTCCTTCTTTTCCGCGGGCTTTCTTGATTTGATCTTCGAAATAAGCCCCTGACCGCTGTCGTCCCTGTCTCTGTTGTCTTTTATGTTTCCGGCGGTAATCTTCGGAACCGCTTTGACGTAGTAATAATAATCGTCGTCCTCAAACTGAACTTTTTCGGTTTTCGAATAATCCACATCGAATAAGATGAACTGTATTATCTTAACAACACCGCATGCAAGTATTGTTCCGAAAAGGAGTCCCACGATTGAAATATCGGTTTTGTACATTACGTCGCCGACGAGGATTGTGAGGATTCCCGTAAGCGCACCGATAATCATCGCAATCGTCCAAGCGTAATTGATCGACATTCTTCTTACGAGATAAACAACGAGAACAACCAAAGCGAAAGCGCCGGCGCAAATTATCATCTCTTTGTATTTGATCAAACCTTCAAGAATCGCACGAAGGATCGTGAGATGATCGTCCTCTCCGCTTTCGGCTATTGCTTCGCTCGCCTTAACCATGTATTTGAGCACGTAATAAACGATGGCTCCGCACGCTACCGAAACACTGCTTCCGGCCGATCCGACAAGACCGAACGACATGGGAACAACATAGGGTATCTTAAGCAAAAAGCAAATCGGCGTAATGATAACCGCAAAAGAATCTTTCGGCGAAAATCTGAAAAACATGAGAAACATTATCATGTAAACCACCGCAAGAACTATTGCGAATTCTATGGATAGCGCATACGCATGCAAAAGCGTTAAAAGCGCAGCGATTATGATTATCATCGTCATGGGCATGAACGAACAGAACAATCCCAAAATAAGAGCTATCGGGAATTTCGCTATCTTTGTCATGTATCCGAATTTGGCATTGATTATGCAAAAAACAATCATAGCCGTTATGAACTTGCCTGCAGGAACCAGATATGCTTCAAACTTACTTATAAAAGTTACAACCTGAAGTCTGATTTCTCTTAACTTAGTCATCATCGTCTTCTTCCTCAAAGTCCTCTTTTCTGCCGTAATGAGACAAAAGCTTTTTCAGATTTCTGGAAAAAATTCTTTTGTATTTAACCGCTCTGTTGTATTTTATGAAAAATACAACCGCAACAATCGATATATACACAACAACAAAACCGATATAATACAATATCAGTTTTCTTGCTTCTGCCAATAAGTCGATTTTATAGAAATCAATCATAAGGTTTTCGGAATTGCAAAGGACATATAATCCCAGAATCATGGCGAAAACCATTGTTGCGCTGATAATGGCGCCAAGAATCTTAAGCCCTATATAGTCGGAGCGGAAGTATCTTGCAACGGGTTCGTTCTTCTTTCCTTCCGTCTTCTCATATATGGCGATTCTCGTCATCAGACGAATTTTCTTTTTTCCCTCTTCGTTAATCATACTCTTACTATCGGAGGAACCTCATTTTGTTGTCATTGTTTCCGCGACGTGGAGATTCTTCTTCCTTTTCTTCGTAAGGCTTTCTCGTAGCGGATACCAAATCCCTCGCAAGATCGTTCTTGCATTTGTCGCAGAATCTTCCGCTCTTGATAATGGCTCCGCAGCCCTCACAATCTATTCCGACGGGCGACTCGTCTCCGAAGATGAGTCGTTCCTCTCTTATCCACTGTTTCAGTAATTTGTCGGTAACGTCACAGGCTTCGCAAATGTCGGTCATGCCGGCTTTCTTGTTATCCCGAATATAATCTTTTACCGTTTGAAATTTATGCTCTATTTCTTCCTTACAGGACGGACATATAGGTTGACCCGCTACGTAATTGAAGATCTTTCCGCATCTTTTACAGTTTCTGACATCCATCACAACACCCCCAATTTTCTCCAAAGTTATCCGGCCTATTGTCGTTTATCAACTCCGACAGCCACGGTTACAAAGTATACCTTCTTCACACCGCCTTCGAGTAGAGCCCTGCTTGCTTCGTCCACGGTGCTGCCCGTGGTATAGACATCATCAACTAAAATAACCGTATCTAATTTTACACCATTTCGGGGCATATGAAAAGCCCCCACAAGATTCTTTTGCCTGTCCGAGTCGTCCAGTTTTTTCTGTTCTTTCGTTTTAATCTTTCTTGTCAGAACGTCGTTGCGAAGGGGAATGTTCAACCCCTCGGAGATTACTTTTGCGATAAGTTCCGACTGATTGTATCCCCTTTTCTTCAGCTTGGAGGGATGAAGCGGAATCGGAACGAGCGCGTCAGCTTTAAAATCCTTTATGTCGGCGCCGAGATAATGAATGATTCTGTCTCCGAAAAACTCTGCATATTCCGGTCTCGAATTGTTTTTGAAATTGTTTATCGAATCCTTTACGCTGTCGTATTCATAAAGCGCAAGCCCGCGCACATAACTCTTTTTATGCTTTTCGCAGTCATAACAGTATTCGGCATTTTGTGAATTCAAATGCTTGGAGCATTTAAGGCATCTTGTGCCGAATACCCTTCTGGGTATGTTTATGCATTTGTCGCAGATGAGTTTGTTGCGTTCGATGATCGAATCGCACATCGGACATCTTCGCGGAAAGAGCATTCTTTGGATCAAACTTCGATAACCTCTTTTAATCTTTCTTTAAAATCAGTGTACCTTCGTCTCTCTCCGTCGTTTCGAACCATGTCTTTTATCTTTTCGCTGTCGCCGAGAATCATCACGCATCTCGTGGCACGCGTAATTGCCGTATAAAAAAGATTTCTTGAAAGCAACTGTCGGGGCGTGTCAAGAATCGGAATCACAATCGCGGGATATTCGCTTCCCTGGGATTTGTGAATCGTTATCGCATACGCGAGTTCAAGTTCGTCCGTCTCATCCCTTTCATACGTGGCTTCCCTGACGTCGTCATACAAAACGGTAATTGTTTTTTCGAATTCGTTAATCTTTATGATTTTGCCGATATCCCCGTTGTAAACGCCCTCTCCGCGTTCGGTGATAATATCGTTGAATCCTCTGATAACCCATTCCATGTCGTAATTGTTTTTGGTCTGCATGACTTTGTCGCCGAGTCTGAATATGTTCTCGCCGCGAAGCATTTCGCTCTTTTTTTCGTCGGGAGGATTAAGGTATTTTTGCAGTATTCTGTTAAGGGATTCCACACCGAGCTCGCCTTTTCTCGCCGGGCAGAGTATCTGGATTTCCTCTGCGGAAGTGTCGAATTTGGCGGGAATTCTGTTTTTCACGAGTTCTATTATGTCCCGCATTATGGCCTTCCTGTCGCTTCGCTCAAGGAAGAAAAAATCATTGCTCTCGGCATTTTTGTCAAGAGGCGGGCAAATTCCCCTGTTAACGCTGTGGGCATTTATTATTATCCGGCTGTTCTCGCTCTGTCTGTGAATCTTTTCGAGCGTTTTGCTCTTAAAATATCCGCATCCTATAAGTTCTCTGAAAACATTTCCCGGTCCGACGCTCGGAAGCTGATTCATATCGCCCACAAGGATGACTCTCGAACCCGTCTGCACCGCTTTTAAAAATGCGGCAAAAAGGAAAACGTCAACCATTGACATTTCGTCGATTATATAAACATCCGCTTCGAGGGGATTGTTTTCGTTTCTGACAAATCTTGTTTTCTCGCTGTCGTCGATTACGGCCTGAGCTTCCAAAAGTCTGTGAAGGGTTTTGGCTTCAAAGCCGGTTGTTTCGCTCATTCTCTTTGCGGCTCTTCCGGTGGGTGCCGCAAGAACCACGTCTTTTCTTTCTTCGAAAAAGAATTCTATAAGAGCTTTGATAATCGTGGTTTTTCCCGTACCGGGTCCGCCGGTCAAAAGAAAAATTCCGTTGTTGATGCCGTCTTCGATTGCTTCTTTTTGCGAATCGTCAAGTTCAAAGGAAAACCTTTCGATAATGCCGTTTATTTTCTCTTCCCTGCAAATCGCTTCTTCTTCGGTTTCTTTCTTTCTGGCAAACGCATTCTTTAATTCGCAAAGTTTCGATGCGCAGAAAGCCTCATCCCTGTAAACGTATTTAAGGAATATTTTATCCGGCTTTTTAACCGTAATTTTGTTGGAAAGGGCAAGGCGGACTATTCCGTCTTCGATTAATTCTTCGTCAACGCGAAGCATCTCCTTTGCCCTTTCTTTTAAAAGTTCCTTGGGGAGATATGTATGCCCTTCTTCAAGACCCAAAAAAAGCACATATTGGATTCCGGCTTCTACTCTCTCGGGATAATCGTCCTTTATTCCGACACGCCCCGCTATCTCATCCACGGTTTTGAATCCGACACCCGTTATGTCTTCCGCGATTCTGTAGGGATGGTCCTGAATGATCGAATAAAGCTTTTCGTCGTATTTCTCGTAGATTTTGGCTGCGAGCGAATTGGAAATATTGTATTCCTGAAGAAACATCATTGCGTTTCGCATATTCTTTTTGGTCGAATATTCGACGGCGATGTTTCTTGCCATGTTTTCGCTTATGCCTTTTACTTCCGCGAGTCTTTCGGGCTCGTTTTCGAGAATGTCGAGCGTTTTTTCACCGAAAGAAGTAAAAATGCGGACCGCAAGTTTGGGACCCACTCCCCTGAGTGCGCCCGAAGCCAAATATTTAATTACAGCATCTGTATTTGTAGGCTGAACAGCCCTGTAAGACGTCATTTTTATCTGATTGCCGTAAACGGGATGAACGATTTCGTTTCCGGTAACTTCGATGTAATCCCCCTCGGAAATGCCAAAAACATTGCCTGTTACGGCAATGCTTCCGTCCGGTACATCCGAAGTATTTAAGATGAAAATTCCGAAATGATTTGCATCATTGATATATTTAAAAGAATCGACAGAACCCTTTACTACCATTTACTGTTCGTAATTTCTCCTCATCTGTTCGTACAGGCTCTGTGCCAATCCGATACCGTTTCCGTCATCAATCGATTCCTTGGCGATTTCGGAAACCGTCATGTCTTTAAAATAATCCACAAGCGCGGAGTTTTTCTCTCCCTCTCTTTGCGGAATCGTTTTAAGCATTTCCTTGTAAACCTGCTCGGTAAAGTAAGCTTCGAATTCCTTGCAAACCGCCATGAGTTCGTCATCCGTAGCATTCGAGGAACTGTTCAGTTTTGCTTTGAGTTTGTCGGCCGAAACATTCGAAGCCGCCGTGCTCATTTGGTCCGTATAAAGCGAACCGATACCCGATAAATCCATACTTCACCTCATTGGTACATTAATTATCTTCTCAACTGATTGGCCTGTCCCATCATTTCATCTGTTGCCTGAATCGCCTTTGAGTTAAGTTCGTATGCTCTTTGAGCCACGATCATGTTTACCATTTCGTCAACAACCTGAACGTTGGAACCTTCGAGATAACCCTGTCTCAAATCGCTCTTTGCAAGGCCCGTCGTAGTGTTTTCGTTCATTGCCGCACCGCTTGCAGCAGTAACCGCATAGGAACTGTCGCCGATTTTTTCGAGTCCCGAAGGGTTGTTAAACTGCCAGAGACCTATCTTGATTCCCATGGGTTTGGGGTTGTTGGTATCGTCGGGATAGCAAAGCTCTCCGTCGCCCGAAACCGTAAGTTTGCTGGAAACTATGTCATTGCCGAGTTCGATGGCTTTTCCGTTCGTATCCAGAACGAGATTTCCGTCGCTTGTGGAAAGAGCAAGGCCGTTTCCGTATGTGGCAAGATGAAAATCACCGTTTCTCGTATAATATGTATTGCCGTCCTGGCCCCTGATTCCGAAAAATCCGTCGCCGCTTATGGCGAAAGCCAGGTCATTTGTCGAATCGTAAAAGTTACCCTGGGTAAATCTCGAGGTTACGGAAGAGTTTCTTACGCCGAGTCCGACCTGAGCACCCACAGGCTTGGTTGCCCCGTTTCCGGAAGTTGTCTTAGCCTGAATATCCTGATACAAAAGGGATTTGAATTCGGCAACTTCGGTTTTGTAGCCTGTTGTATTAACATTTGCCAAGTTGTTTGCGATTGTATCCACGTTATTCTGCTGTGCAATCATTCCCGATGCAGCAGTCCATAATGATCTAACCATTTCCTACCTCCAAAGTCTTACAGTTTTCCGAGTCTGTTAACCGCTATTTCAAGCGATGTGTCATATGTCTGAATAATCTTCTGGTTTGCTTCGTACTGTCTTGTTATGGTAATCAGATTAACCATTTCCTCTACGGTCTGTACGTTGCTCTGTTCCAAATATCCGCTGATCACCTTGCAGTCCGGTTCGATGATCTTTGCGCCTTCAACCGGTGTAAAGAAGTTCTCTCCGTATCTTTCGAGATAATTGTAATCTTCGAAATCGGTGATTTTAATCTGTCCGACCACCTGATTGTTCTGCATTATTCTTCCTGCTCTGTCTATGGAAGCCTCCTTGGTCGGATCGATCTGTATATGATTGGCGGAACCGTTGGCACCCGTACCTATTACGAAGTCCCCGTCCTTGGTTACAAGATATCCTTCTTTGGTAAGTGAGAAATTACCGTCTCTCGTATATACCGTGGAAGTGTTTCCGGCTTTGTCGGTGAATTCTATGTTAAAGAATCCGCTTCCGGAAATGGCAAGGTCGAATTCGTTTCCGGTTTCCCTGAACGCGCCCTGCGAATAATCCACGTAATTCTCTCCGATCTTTACACCCGGTGTGCCGATACCGATATTGACATTGTTCCATGTTCCGTTGCCTTCCAAATCCTTGATTCTGTAGGCAAGAACATTGTCAAAGCCCTGTGATGTCGTTCCTTCTTTCTTGAATCCCACGGTAGCGGAGTTTGCAAGATTGTTGGTTAAAACATCCATTCTGTTCTGCTCGTTGAGCATTCCGGTATAAGCTGTGTAAAGACCTTTAAGCATAATTTACTCCTGTTTAAACTTCATAGTATTTCGTATCAAGATATTCCACATACTTTCCGGTACCGATGGCAACGCAGGTAAGAGGTTCGTTTGCGGTATTTGTTTCGATGCCCGTCTTAATCTCGATAAGATCTTCGAGACCGCGAAGCATCGAGCCGCCGCCTGTAAGAACGATACCACGTTCTGCGATGTCGGCAGAGAGTTCGGGCGGTGTCTTCTCAAGCACGGAGTGAATGGCATCCACTATCTGAGTGGTTGTTTCCTTGAGTGCCTCTTCCATTTCCGTGGATGTTACTTTAACCGTGTTGGGAAGTCCGGACAAAACATTGAGTCCTTTTACTTCCATCGAATCCTCTTCGAGTCTTCTGTACGCGGAACCTATTTTTATCTTGATATCCTCGGCCGTTCTTTCACCGATGGATAAATTGTGTTTTCTCTTAATGTATCTGGCGATTGCTTCGTCAAAATCATCGCCTGCTATTTTAATCGATTCGCTGACAACCGTACCGCCGAGTGAAATAACCGCGATATCGGTCGTTCCTCCGCCTATATCGACAATCATGTTTCCGCAGGGTTTGCTGATGTCGATGCCGGCACCGATTGCTGCCGCAATGGGCTCTTCGATGATGGAAACGTCTCTTGCGCCCGCCTGGTATGTAGCGTCAAGAACCGCTTTTCTTTCAACTTCGGTAACTCCCGAAGGAACACATACGGCAACTCTGGGCTTTCGAAACAATCTTCTTCCGACCGCCTTTTGGATGAAGTATTTCATCATCTTTTCGGTAACGGTATAGTCGGAAATTACTCCGTGTCTCAAAGGTCGTATTGCCTGAATCGTACCGGGTGTACGACCGATCATAAGTCTTGCTTCTTCACCGATTGCTCTGATTTTGTTTGTATCTTTATCGAAAGCCACTACAGAGGGCTCTTTTAAAACAACGCCCTTGTTTTTGACATACACAAGTACCGACGCCGTTCCCAAATCGATTCCTAAATCCGAATTCTGCATTTCTCTCTTTTCCTTTCCCTTTGCATATTCATATATGCAAACACAATAATCGCATAATAATCTATGATGATTATACTCCAAACACTTGAGAAATAAAAGGTAAAAATGCACATAAAAAAGGAGACTCCGTGTTTGAGACCTCCTTGTCTTCACTAATTATATCGAAAAGACTCAGGCAAACATTAACCTCTTTTCTCAAATTTTTTTATTGACGAAGGGATGCCTCACGATATTTCGCGGGCATCCCCTTTATTTTTATTTGTTTTTCTTTAACATTGCGGCAATATATTTGCCTGTAAACGATTTTTTGTTGCGTGCCACTTCTTCCGGCGTACCTTCGGCTATTACGGTTCCGCCGCCGTCTCCTCCCTCGGGACCGAGGTCTATGATGTAATCCGCGGATTTGATTACGTCAAGGTTGTGCTCTATGACGATAACCGTGTTGCCCGCATCCGTGAGCCTTTGCAGAATGTCTACAAGCTTGTGTACATCCGCGAAATGAAGACCGGTCGTCGGCTCGTCCAAAATGTATATCGTATTGCCCGTGGAAGTACGGGACAATTCCGTGGCGAGCTTGATTCTTTGCGCTTCGCCGCCCGAAAGCTGCGTCGAAGGCTGTCCGAGTCTTATGTACGAAAGACCAACATCGTTTAATGTCTTCATTTTGCGCTTGATCGAAGGTATGGCATCAAAGAAATCCACCGCTTCCGCCACCGTCATTTCCAATACGTCGGAAATGCTCTTGCCCTTGTATTTAACTTCAAGCGTTTCCCTGTTGTATTTCTTGCCGCCGCAGACCTCGCAGGGAACGTATACATCGGGAAGGAAGTGCATTTCAATCTTTACGATACCGTCGCCCGAGCACGCTTCGCAACGGCCGCCCTTAACGTTAAACGAAAATCTTCCCTTGGCATATCCCTTCGCCTTCGCATCCTTGGTTTCGGCAAAAAGATCTCTTATCAGATCGAATACCCCGGTATATGTTGCGGGATTCGATTTGGGAGTTCTTCCGATCGGGGACTGGTCTATATTGATGACTTTATCGATTTTTTTGATTCCTTTAATGTTTTTGTGTTTTCCGGGAACCGTCTGTGCGCGGTTTAGATCCCTCGCAAGCCTCTTGTACAAAATCTCGTTTATAAGCGAACTCTTTCCGGAACCCGAAACACCCGTAACGCAGGTGAATACTCCGAGGGGAATGTCAACATCGATTCCCTTCAGGTTGTTTTCGCACGCGCCTTCGATGGTAATGAAATCCTTGGGTTTTCTTCTCTCGTTCGGAACGGGAATAAATAAATCGCCCTTTAAATACATACCCGTGATGGAATCGGGGCATGCCATGATGTCTTCGGCTGTTCCGCATGCGACAACCCTTCCGCCCTTCTCTCCGGCCTGGGGTCCGATATCCACTATGTAATCGGCCTGAAGCATGGTATCCTCGTCATGTTCGACAACTATAAGGTTGTTTCCGAGATCCCTTAATTTCTTTAAAGACGCAAGCAATTTGTCGTTGTCTCTTTGATGAAGACCGATACTCGGCTCGTCGAGAATATACGTTACTCCGACAAGTCCGGAACCTATTTGGGTTGCAAGACGGATTCTTTGCGCCTCGCCGCCCGAAAGCGTCGAAGTGGGACGTGACATTGCAAGATATCCCAATCCCACATCGATAAGGAATCCCACTCTCGCACGTATTTCTTTTAAAATCTGATTGCCTATGAGCGCCGCATTGCCTTCAAGCTGCATGTCGGTAAAAAATTTATGCAGTTCTCCGAGCGACATATTGGTAACTTCGTAAATATTCTTATTGTTTACGGTCACAGCGAGCGATGTCTTTTTGAGTCTCATGCCGTTACAAACGCTGCAGGGCGTGTCGGACATGTATTTTTCGTATTCGAGTCTGGCTTTTTCAAAAGGTGTCTGGCGGTATCTGTCTATCGTATTGCCCAAAACTCCTTCGAACTGAATCGGATATACCCCTTTTCCCCTCGAACTCTCGTAAGTAACGTTAACAAATTCGTTCGTACCGTTAATGATTATATCCTGAATGTCTTCGGGAAGTTCTTCAAAAGGCGTATCGAGCGAAAACTCGAAATGCTTGGCAAGGGCTTTTAAAACCTCATGCGAAAACGAGCCGTCTTTTTTGCTGTTTTTCCATCCGATAACCTGAATCGCGCCGTCTGAAATCGAAAGCGAGCGATCGGGAATCATCAGATTAATGTCGAATTTTCTCTTGAATCCGAGACCGTCGCATTCGGGACACGCACCGAAAGGATTGTTAAAAGAAAAGCTTCTCGGCTCTATTTCGTCAATGCTCACGCCGCAGTCGGGGCATGAAAAAGACTGACTGTAATGGTATTCTTCTCCGTTTGAATCCGCAACGGTCAAAAGACCTTCGGAAAGTGATAATGCATTTTCCACGGATTCGGTAAGTCTGCTTTGGATGTCATCTTTTACGACAAGTCTGTCGATAACTATGTCTATGTTGTGCTTTATGTTCTTGTCGAGTTTGATTTCTTCGTCAAGGTCGTATATGCTGCCGTCGATTCTCGCACGAAGATACCCGCTCTTTGCCGCCCTCGAAAGGAGCTTTTCGTGTTCGCCTTTTCTTCCTCTGATTACGGGGGAGAGAATCTGAATCTTGCTTCCTTCGGGCATCGAAAGAATCCTGTCAACCATTTCGTCGACCGACTGTCTTGAAATCTCCCTGCCGCATTCGGGGCAGTGTGGAATACCGATTCTCGCATATAAAAGTCTTAAATAATCGTATATTTCCGTAACCGTTCCGACCGTGGATCTCGGGTTTCTGTTGGTTGATTTCTGATCGATACTGATTGCGGGAGAAAGTCCTTCGATAAATTCGACATTGGGTTTTTCCATCTGTCCGAGGAACTGTCTTGCATAAGAAGACAGGGATTCCATGTATCTTCTCTGTCCTTCGGCATATATCGTATCAAAAGCAAGCGAGGATTTGCCCGATCCCGAAAGGCCGGTGATTACCACGAATTTGTTTCTGGGGATTTCAACGTCGATTCCCTTAAGATTATGTTCTTTAGCGCCTACGATCCTTATTACATCGGATTTCGGAAGCATTTTTTGTGCCATAAATATTTACCTTTTTCTTTATTATTCTTTAATCTGCTCTCTGATTTTCTTAAGTTCGGCCACCTGATCCCTGTACATGGCGGCATTTTCGAAATCAAGCTCGAGGGCTGCCTTTTTCATCTGTTTTTCAACCGATAAAATCAGTTTGTTGATTTCGTCGAGATTCATGCTCTCGGGTTCCATCTTCCAGTTGTTCTCCGCCTCGGCCACTTTCTTTGAAATGGATATTACGTCTCTGACGGCTTTCTTGATCGTGGTGGGAACTATGCCGTTTTCCTCGTTGTATTTTTCCTGGATGGCGCGACGTCTTTTCGTTTCATCGATGGCGACTTTCATCGAATCCGTAATTTTGTCGGCGTACATTATAACATGTCCTTCACTGTTTCTCGCCGCTCTTCCGACGGTCTGAATCAGCGAGGTGGCGGAACGAAGGAAGCCTTCCTTGTCCGCATCTATAATCGCAACAAGACTGATTTCGGGAATGTCGAGACCTTCTCTTAAAAGGTTGATACCCACGAGAACATCAAAAACATCGAGACGCATGTCTCTTATTATTTCCGCTCTCTCGAGCGTGTCGATGTCGGAGTGAAGATATTTTACCCTGATTCCCACTTCCTTGAGATAATCCGTAAGATCTTCCGCCATGCGCTTTGTGAGAGTAGTTACAAGCACTTTGTTGCCGGATGCAGTAACCTTGTTTATTTCCGAAATCAGATCGTCGATCTGTCCCTCGGTGGGTCTTACGAAAATCTCGGGATCAAGCAATCCCGTGGGTCTTATAATCTGTTCGGTCCTTAAAAGTTCATGCTCTTCTTCGTATTTCGAAGGCGTTGCCGAAACACATAAAAGCTGGTCTATTCTGTCCTCGAATTCGTTAAAAGACAAGGGTCTGTTGTCAAGCGCCGAAGGAAGTCTGAAGCCGAAATCGACCAGAGTGTTTTTCCTTGCCCTGTCGCCTGCATACATACCGCCGATTTGCGGAATCGATATATGGGACTCATCGATGATCATCAGAAAATCATCCTTGAAAAAGTCCATCAGACAGTGGGGCGGATCCCCGGGTTTAAGTCCCGCAAGGACGGGCGCATAATTTTCTATTCCCGAACAGGTTCCTGTTTCGCGCAACATCTCCAAATCGAAAATCGTTCTCTCGAATATTCTCTGCGCTTCGACAAAGCGTTCCTCTCTCTTGAAATATTCGACGCGCTCTCTCATTTCCTCTTCGAGTTTTTTGCATGCGATATCTATTTTTTCTTTTGAAATAACATAATGCGATGCGGGGAAAATCGCCACATACGTAAGCACCGATTTCTTTTTGCCGGTCACGGGGTCGATTTCCGCGATTTCTTCGATCTCGTCACCCCAAAACGAAAGACGGACGACTCCTTCGCCGCCTTCGGCTTTGGCAATTTCAAGAGTGTCTCCCCTGACCCTGAACGAAGAACGCGTCAGATCCATATCGTTTCTTTCGTATTGCATATCAACGAGCCTTGCTATTATCTCGTCGCGGTCAATTACCATGCCCGGACGAAGCGAAAGAATCATGCTCTCGTAATCTTCGGGGCTGCCCAGACCGTATATGCACGAAACGCTGGCCACAACAATTACATCCCTTCTTTCCGTAAGGGATGCCGTTGCGGAGAGTCTCAATTTATCGATTTCCTCGTTTACCGAAGAATCTTTTTCAATATATGTATCCGTAGAAGGAACATACGCTTCCGGCTGGTAGTAATCGTAGTAGGACACGAAATATTCAACCGCATTCTCGGGAAAGAATTCCTTCATTTCCGAATAAAGCTGTCCCGCAAGAGTTTTGTTGTGAGATATAATCAATGTCGGCTTGTTTAACGCCTCGATGACATTGGCCATTGTAAAGGTTTTGCCCGAGCCCGTAACTCCGAGGAGCGTCTGGCACTGGTTGCCCTTTTTGAATCCTTCCACAAGTTCCTTTATGGCCTGAGGCTGGTCGCCGGTAGGTTTAAATTCCGAATGAAGCTTGAAATCCATTATCGTGATTCCTTAATAAATCAAAAAATGATACGCCATCAGTAAGCATATCATTTTTATTGAAATTTGTCCATATATTTTAGAACATTTGTTCGTTTTTTTTATTCTTCGCCCAAAAACGTCCAGTTGTTCTTGTCACGCATGTCTTTTTCAACCGAGAACCACAATCCGGGAAGAAATTTCGTGCCGTTGTTTTCATCCACAACCCATTTGTCCGAAGCGATTACTTTCTGAGGATGACTGTATTTTTCGTCATTATTGATCTCTTTGCCCGTAAAAGGATTGACGGGATTGTCGATTAATCCTTCCATCGCGTAAGTCGGTACATCCGCGTTTGTCATAAATTCTTCGTTTATCGTGAATTCCGAAGCATTAAAATCCTTAATCAAAAGAAGAGGATAATATGCTTCGATATCCATTAATTCCTCACTTCCGTCGTCAAGATGATATGAATCGTTTAAATGAAGCGCCCTGCCGTGGTCCGATGTTATTATTATTCTGGTATTGTCGTAAACGCCCTCTTCTTTAAGGTAATCAAACCATTCTCCGAGACTTAATATGCATGCCATGTTAGTCTGATAAAAAGTATAATTCTCGGTCATATGCATGTTGAGCGTTTTGCCGTTAACGGTATAGCGGTCCGAATGTTCTGCCTCATACTGCGTATTGTCCACATCATAGCTTATGATATATCCGGGTTCCTGAAACATTATCGGGTCGTGTGTTGCATCATTTTCGAGAACAAAATAATTGTTTGCCCCGTCATCGGAAATGTCGGTCATCAGGTTAAGGTTTTGCAGGGTTGCGAAATCCCACATGAACTTATCGTATATACCCTGTGCCTGAGTATTGCTCCTTATTATCTGACCGTTTCCGTTTGTAAGTTCGTCCGTAAAATCATTTGCCTGAAGATTTTCGTTATAAAAACCGTCGTTGTAAAAATGATTTTGAAGAACGAGGGGCGAACATTTCATCAGGGAATAGCAGAAAAAGTTTCTGTAATTTCGGTTGCTGACGTTTTCCTTGTGCGCCTGCCAGAAATAGCCTTTGGTGTAGTATGTTTTGACATTCGGATAATCGTCAAAAATCGACATATCCGAAATCCACTGATAATTGGCATAGGGAGCGTCGCAAACCGTTACGTTGTATCCGTTTTCGTCAAAGATGGCGGGCATCACTTTCAATGCCTCGTTGTGCTTGTCTTTAAGAAGAATCGTATCTCTCTTATTCATCTCTTCGGGAGTGTATTCATATCCACCGAAGATCTCGGGAGAACCGAAATTCGTAAAGGCGCCGAACGAAATAGTATTGGGATAATATGTAAATCCCGAATACATTTCCTTTATTTCCGGCTTTTCGTTTATAAAATATTCCATAAACATGCCGGGTGCTTTATCGAGCATGATAACAATTACGTTTTGGCCGTTTTTGCTTAAAGTGCAGGTTGGCATTTCGCTTTTTATTGTTTCTGCCTGAGCCTTGAGTTCCGATGTCGAAGAGACCGTTTTGACAACATTTACGCCCGACATAATAACCAAAACGACACTTCCGATTGCAAGCACCCACGAAAGATTCTTTTGGGCAAATTTAAATATTAAAACAAATACCGCAACAACAAAAAGTATAACAATCAGATTGATTGCAATCTCTTTCATCGGAATGCTGAATTTTTCCGTATATCCGAGCGACGAATTGAGTACGGCTCTGTTTTTCCCGAAGAAAATGAAATCCGCGGTCGCTATTCCGGACAGAATCCACACCGCAGCATCGAATATCGCACGCCCCGTTTTCTTCGCGAGAGCGTAAAATACGGGAAGCCATACCATAAAAAGTCCGACGGCTATGCAAAACGAACTGAGTACAAACCAAAGCGGGCTCTTGAAATGATACATGTCGACAAATTCCTGGGCCGAAGAAGCGATTACTCCGGAAGGAATAAGAACGCCGAGAAGGATTGTCAGATAAATGCAGCCGAAAAGGAATCCGTAACGATTGTTTTCAAGCAAAATCGCTTTTTTGTTTTTAAAGACATTTTTCTTTTTGAGAATCGAAACCGCCATCGGCGCAATGCAAACGATTGCAAGCACAAAAACGATAAGAAGAAACGATTTGCTTCCGGTAAATTTTATTCTGATGACGGGAATCGAAATAAGCAAAAGAATACCAGCAAAAGCAAATATTTCGTTTAAAATTTTTTTCGCGAGAGCGGATTTGTAATAAAGTGTTTTGCCGAGCGAAAAAACATTGTTAAGCGTCCAGTAAAAGACGAGTCCCGCGGGTGATTTGTATAAAAAGAAAAGGAAGAATACGGCCATTCCGAAAAGCTGTATCTTGGTCCTTAAAGGATATCCCTTTGTAAAAATAATACAGGATATCAGATTGATTGCCGTCATTACAATCGGGAGAAGATTGATCGAAACGGCTCCGATTGTAAGAAGCGCATCCTGTGCGCCAAGATCCGCTATGGGCCCGAAAGATACTCCGCGAATGCTTGAGAGGTTCGAAAGGAACTGATATGCCGCTATGAAAAACGGAATTTGCAAAAGAAGCGAAACCGAACCTTTAAACACATCTGTGGGTTTGTAACCGTTCTGACGGTAATAGGTCTGCAGCATCATCATTTTTTCGTCGCCCTTAAAGGTTTTTCTGATGTGCGCAACGCCTTTTTTCAATTTGTTTTCGATATCTCTTTCCTCTTCCTGAACCGCATCGGCGCGATTGTAAAGAGGCAACACCAAAAGATTCATCGCAAGGCTCAATGCGATGACCGAAAGCCCGGGATTCGAAAGACCTTTTTCGGCAACCGAAAAAACGTATTCGAAAAATATCTGAAGAGGGCGTATTAAAATTGTGTATAAAATCTGAAATACAGTCATAATCAGTCTTCTTTGGTTTTTAATTCCTCATATTTCGAAACAAGGTAATCGACGGTTTTTTCGGCGCCTTCGCCGCAGCACTTCCAACACTCGATTCTGACCCCGTCCCTTCCCTCGGCGTAACGGGGATTTTCGAGACAGTCATCGATAACTTCCTTTATTGCTTCAAGATTATCTTCCGTAACCTTTTCGCCGATTTTTTCAAGAGCACCGAGTGTCCAGACTTCTTCGTCCATCCACCAATAATCATAAGGCGCTTTGTCGAATTTTGTATCCGTATATATTACGGGTTTGTCGAAACAAAGCGCAAAATCGAATACCACGGCCGAAAAATCCGATATCAGAATATCGGAATTGCGAAGAACTTCGAAATTGTCGGGATCGCGGTTCCACGACAAAGCGTCCGATTCGGGATATTTGTTCATGAGCGAATCAATCATTTCTTTTTCGGAAACAAATGACTGCGGGTGGGGTCTTACGATAATCCTGTATCCGGTTTTAAGCAACTCGGAAATTATTTTATCACCGAATTTGTTAAGGAGCGAACTCGCACCCCACGAAGGAGCAAGCAAGACCGTAGTCTCGTGCTCGGGCACGGGACCTGATTTTTTGATCCTTTCGACAATGCGGTCCATGTAAGGCAGACCGCCGAATGCAGTTTCTTTAGGGGGAAGATTTCGGATTTTTTCAAGTTCTCTCACGTGGTCGACCAAATAATCGCCCGCAAGAAGAATCGCATCGTAATAATCGATTCCGAACATTTTATACAAAGCGATTTCACCCGCGGAATGCGGTATATGAACATAGAAATCAACTTCTTTCGATCGTTTCCACTGATACACGTCAAGTCCGGGCGTGGTAGCCAGGACTATTGACGCATTTAAAAAATTAAGTTTGGAGAAGGCTTTGTTTCCCTCTCCCAAAAATCTGCTTTTAACATGTTTGTATTCGCAGGATAATCCGGGATCGTCCTTAGATGCGGTAAGATATTCCACATCGATACCTCTTTTGTCGAATTCCCTGCAAATCGGTTCGAAAACCATCCAATATCTTTTGTCGTCGGAAAAAATCACATAAGGAATTTTGTCGGATTTGGTTTTGTCTTTTTTCCCTCCCGTGATTTTAAAACGAATTTTGACCCAGGCCATTCTTATTACATATCCGAGCGCACCAAAAACGCCGATTAATACGGCAAAAAGCATGCTGCCCGTTCCGGGGTCTATATAAAGTAACAAATCATGTGCTGACGACATTTTTATTAATTTCCGACTTCCTTTTTCAAATAATCAAGTGCGTATTCAAGCTGATTGTCGGTCTCGTCTTCAAGATATTTATCCGCATCGAAGACAACTTCTTCATCGGGCTCGATACCGATTTTATGGATATTGTTTCCCTTGGGTGTGTAATATTTGCTGGTTGTAATCTTAACAGCGGAACCGTCTCCCAAAGGAAGGATACTCTGAACAATACCTTTTCCGTAAGTTTTGGTTCCGATAAGAGTTCCTTTTCCGTAATCCTTGATTGCACCTGCCATGATTTCCGATGCGGAAGCGGAGCCTCCGTCAATAAGAACAACAAGGGGAACATCAATTTCTTTCTTTCCGTTGCAATCGTATTCAATACGCTCTCCGTACTTGTCTTCGGTATAAACCACAAGACCCTTGGGAAGCAATTCGCAGCAAATGTCTACCACAACGTCAAGGTTTCCTCCGGGATTGCCTCTTAAATCGATAATAAGTCCCTTCATTCCCGCACTTTTGGCTTTGGAATATTCATCCCTGAACTGTTCGGTTGTTATGGAATCGAATTCGCTGATTTTGATATACCAGATACCGTCTTCCTTTTCTTCGGCTTCGACGGTGGGAGTGTCTATTTTTCTTCTCTCCAAAGTGACGTCGTATTTACCGTTCGCCCCTTCGAAAGTAATGGTGACCTGAGTTCCTTCGGGTCCTCTTACTTTGGAAACTATCTCATCGAGGGTCATTCCGTAAGTATCTTCTCCTTCAACGGCGACAATATAATCGCCTTCGGCGATGATACCGCTTTCCTTTGCCGAGCCGCCTTCGATAAAACCTTCGATTTGGGCATATCCGACATCCGTATTCATTTTAAGATACGCGCCGATTCCTTCGTAATTGCCGTTCCAGCTTGCCTGCATTTCCTTGAATTCTTCCGCCGTATAATAAACGGTATACGGATCGCCGACACCGCTCATGATTCCGTAATAAAGTCCGTTGGTCAAATCTTCTTTGTCAACGTCCTCGTAATAATACAAATCAATGTATTTTTCCAACTGATCGATTTTTAAAAGAGTCTCGGAATCCACGAACGAACTTGTTTGCGCAAGTTTTGAGATTTTTTCTCCGCTTACTCCGAATACGGCTACAAGAATCAGAACTATAAACAGAACCGTAACCGCCGTTCCGAATATCGAACCGCCGATAAACAAAAGAATACTTTTGATTACCGACCATGCTGTTTTCTTTTTGGGTTTGATTTCATTTGTATTGCTCACAATAGCCTCCCGTTCGAAAACGGTACCGCACAGGATACCGTTCGCTTTTTAATGTTTCTACGGCCTGGTAATATAAGTCCAGGGTGAAACATAATCTCCGTTGATTCTGACACTGAAATGAAGGTGGTTGCCCGTACTTCTTCCGGTCGTTCCAACAAATGCTATAACATCTCCTCTTTTGACTTCCTGTCCCGCGGAAACGTTTAATTTCGAAGCATGCATGTATATGGTGTATAATCCGCCGCCGTGGTCGATCATTACGTAATTGCCCATGGCCGATGTGTATGATGCGGAAACCACTTCTCCGTCATATGCGGCAAGAATATCCGAACCTGCGGGTGCGGCCAAATCCACACCGTTATGGAACATGTTTACGCCGAGTGTCGGATGAATTCTGTTTCCGTAATCCGAAGAGACTCTGGTATATGCGGGGCAGGGCCAGCAGAATGCGCCGCCGTCGTACACACGCATGTTCAAAAGGGTTCTCTTTTCGTTGGCAACTATTTTTTCGAGTTCCTGAATCGTGGCATTCTGTTCCGCGATTTCGGCCTCGTATTCTCTGATTGCTCTTTCTTTATCGACAATCTCTTCCTGAACCGCCGCAATCTCGGCCTGTTTCTGACCTATGAGTTCTTCCATTGCGGCCTGTTCTTCTTCCGCAGCTTTCTTTGTTTCCTGAAGAAGAGCCTCTTCTTCCTCGAGCTGTTCTTCGCAAAGTTTTACGTATTCAACCGTTGCGGCATATTCTTTGAACATCCTGTCATCGTATTTGGACAAATCCTCGACATAATCCATCTGATTTAAAAATTCGCCGAGTCCCTTGGCATTAAGCAAAAGTTCAAGATAATAATTGTCGCCCTGTTCGTAAACCGCCTGGACTCTTTTTTTCATGCTTTCGTACTGATTGTCTTTAATCTCGATTGCATTTGCGAGTTCTTCTTTGGTCTGTTCGATTTCTTCCTGTTTTTCCTGTATGTTGTTTTGTAATTCGATTATTTTTTCTTCGATGCTTGCAACCTGTGCGTCAAGTTCCGCAACATATTGCGAAAGATTGGCCTTACTCTGTTCGAGGCTTTTCTTTACTTTTTCGACATCGGTCTTTCCCTTTGTAAGCGCATTTTTTTCGCTCTTCGCGCTTGCGATGGCGCTTTCTTTTTGCTTAATCGATTCCTCAAGCGCACTCATATCCGCTTTTTTCTTGGCTTCTTCCGCTTTTTTCTTGGCTTCTTCCTCTTTCTTTTTGGCATCTTCGTCCGAAGAAGTGTTATCGGAAGTCTGGGTCGTGTCGCTTCCGGTAGCATTCGCCATCATGGAAAAAGGTCCCGAAAACATTAGTCCGGTCACCATAATCGGAATTGTAATCAAGCTGATAAATTTTTTCCCTTTAACACGGATCATAATCAATCCTCTCCTGTATCAAACTCTTAAATGCTTGTGCACAGTAAAGAAGCTTCCGACAAAACCGATTCCGACACCGATGCACAGTGAGAACGGAATCAGATATATGAAGATATCCCATGCCGGCAGGAATGTCAAAAATGAAAGGAATGCAAATTTTTCATTAATAAGATTTGTAGCTATCCCGTAAAGGTAATATAAAAGCCCCATCGGAATTGCGGCTCCGATTAAACCGATAATCATGGCTTCGAATACGAAAGGCGCACGAACAAAAAAGTCTGTCGCACCCACGTATTTCATGATGGTGATTTCCTCTTTTCGAACGGAAATACCCATCGTTACCGTATTGTTGATAAGGAATATACTTACCGCAAACAGAATCAGGATTATTCCGATAAATACATATACCAGAACCATATTGATTCCCGTAAGCGTATCAGCCGTAAAATCGGATTTGTTAATCTTTCTGATTCCTTCGACGCCGTCAAGGTAACTTACAAGCTGACTCTGTTTTGTTACGTCGTTAAGGTAAATCTGATAGTTAGCGCAGTTTTCGAGAGGGTTTTCCGTAAAACTGTCGGCATATTCTCCGAGCACTTCGGAGAAATCTTCCCATGCTTCTTCCGCGGTAATCAGTTCGTATCTTCCGACCTCGGATCTGCGTCCGATCAGTTCGCCGATTTCCTCGATTCTTTCATCCGAAATACCTTCATCGAAGAATACCGTAACGGAAACGTTTTGCTCCGCGTTTTTAACTATGTATGCAACATTGACCGCTATTGTGCTGAAAATACCGAATACGAAAAGGCATGCCGAAATCGTAGCGACCGTGGCAACGGTAAACCATTTGTTTCTGAGAACGCCGATAACACCCTGTTCGATGGTATAAAAGAAAGTTCTAATCTTCATCGAAATATCCTCCGTTCTCGTCATCGCTTACAATCATACCCTGCTTGATTGTGACAACACGTTTTTTCATGTCGTTTACAAGCTTGTCGTTATGGGTAACGACAACGACCGTTGTTCCGTTTTCGTTGACGGTTTCCAAAAGGCGCATGATTTCAGCCGTATTGAAAAGGTCAAGATTTCCCGTGGGCTCGTCGGCAAGAAGGAGCTTGGGCTGGTTGACAAGGGCTCTCGCGAGAGCGACTCTTTGCTGTTCGCCTCCGGCAAGCTGTTTGGGTTTTGCTTTGTATTTTCCGGCAAGTCCCACAAGCGAAAGGATGCCCGGAACGTTTCTTCTGATTTCTCTCTCGGATTTCTGCGCCACTCTCTGGGCAAAAGCAACGTTTTCGTATACGTTGCGATCCTTAAGGAGTCTGAAGTCCTGGAATACGACTCCGAGAGTTCTTCTGAATTTCGGAATCCTTCCGTGTTTGATATTCATAAGGTTGAATCCGTTGACATATATCGTTCCGCTGTCGGCTTTGAGTTCGCGAAGCAAAAGCTTGATAAGCGTGGATTTGCCCGCGCCGGATACGCCGACTATGAACACGAATTCACCGTGCTTAACTTTTAAATTGATGTCCGAAAGAGCGGGAACACCGTCGGAAAACGTTTTGCAAACATTTTCAAGGTAAATCGCATAATCCGATATGTTGTTTGCTTCGGTTTCCCTTTTTTTTCTTTTGGTTTCTGCCATTTTTTTCTCCTGTATCAATACTCAAGAGTTTCCATGTATTTCATGTATTTTACGACCATCAAAGCAATTCTGAAAGTGATGGCGTCTTCGAATATTCTCAAATCGAGACCCGTGTTTTTCTGAATCTTGTCAAGTCTGTAAACAAGAGTATTTCTGTGAATGAAAAGCTGTCTGGAAGTTTCGGAAACGTTAAGACTGTTCTCGAAAAATTTCTTGATGGTGGTAATGGTTTCTTCGTCGAATTCTTCGGGATTTACATTGTCGAAAATTTCCTTGATAAACATTTTGCAAAGAGGAATCGGCAATTGATAAATAAGTCTTCCTATTCCGAGTTCTCCGTAAGCGATGACTTTTCTGTCTTCAAAGAAAATGCCTCCCACGTCGAGTGCCATTTTGGCCTCTTTGTAGGAACGGCTGACATCTTTAATCTCGTTTACGAGAGTTCCGTATGAAATTCTTATGTTCTTGGCGTTTTCCTTTGCAAGAAGTTTATGCAGTCCGGCTATTGCACCGTCTATTTCTTTTTGAGCGTTTTCGCCCTGAATTTCCTTGATAACGACAACATTCTTTTCGTCAACGGCACTGACGAAATCATGCTTTTCGGCAAGCATGGCTTCTTTTACGATTGAAAGAATATCCATGTCTTTGTTCGCTGTGTTGTCAATTAAAATAACAACCCTCGACGCATCGAGAGGAATATGAAGTCTTTTGGCGTAACCGTAAATATCAACAAGAAGAAGGTTATCCAAAAGAAGGTTTTTGATAAAATTGTCTTTGTCGAATCTTTCCTTGTACGCCACGGCCAGACTCTGAATCTGGAAGGCCGCCATCTTGCCTACAAGGTATGAATTGTCGCCGCTGCTTGCGCAGATAACGATATATTCGAGCGACTGCTCGTCATAGATCTTGAAATACTGGCTGCTCTGAATTTCCTGGCTGTCCGCAGGGGATTTAACGAATTCCCTTACCTGTGCCTGGAAGTTCACGGTTCCGCTCATGGTACTGGCGATTGTTTTTCCTTCGGCATCGGTTACGCATAAATCCACTCTGGAGATACTTTTGATACCTTCGATTGACTGCTGCAGAATTTGGTTAGAAACCATCTTTTCACCACCCTATACAAATTTTACAATGATAAATAATAACGATTATTTATTTTTACTCACCTATTTATATAGTTTAATATATTTACCAATAAAATTCTATAGTTTTTATATATTTTGTCCGTATTTTTTTTGCGATTTGAATTATTTCGTCCTTTTCTTATAGTCAAAATGCACAAAAGCCTTTTTTACGGGCTTTTGTGCATTATCTTTTTCTTTCGGACGATGTTATCGATTTCTCGCCGATTTCTATCTTCCCCTGTTTCAAAAGGTGTCCTACGGCCCTTTTGAACTGGTTTTTGCTCATATTGCATTCCCTTTTGATCGTTTCGGGAGATGCTTTGTCGTTAAAAGGCAAAACGCCGTCATACGAATTGATAAGATACATTACGTAATCGGCGTCTTTGTCTATGGTGGCATAAGCCTTGTCGCGAAGCGCCAGATTAAGTCTTCCGTCTTCGAGGACTCCGGTTACCCTGGCCTCGAACGTATCCAGAACCCTTATATCCTTTGTGATTTCCTTTTTGGGAATCAGTGCCGAATATTTGTCGTCTACGGCGCAAAAGGCTCCGAAATTCTCGGATATTTCATACACTCTTGCATTTACCCAGTCATCTTTTTGATAATCGCTTCCGGTCGCAAGATATTTATAAAGTTTCATCGAAGCGCAGAGTCTGCCGGATTTATCGACATAGGCTCGAACGAGAACCTCATCCGAAGGATTGACCTTCGCCGTCTGTTCTTTGAACGGGAGAAACAAATCTTTTTCGAGTCCCCAGTCCAAAAATGCTCCGATCTTCGATACGTTTACCACATTCAGCAAGGCTATTTCGCCCACGCATATTTTGGGGTTTCTTCTCGTAGCTATAAGCCTGTCCGAAGAGTCTTTGTATAAAAACAGTTCAAGCGAGTCCCCGAGTTTTAAATCGTTCGGGACTTCTTTGGCGGGCAACAAAACCCGATTGTCCTTATCGCCTTCTTCGGCAAAATAAATTCCGAAATCAACTTTTTTGACAGCCGTCAAAAGCTGTTTTCTGCCAATTTCAAACATGTCTTCTCCGTTCTAGAAAATGTTGTTGCCATACCTTTTCGGACCGGGTTCGTCCGCATAGTTTTCTCTCTCCCATGCGGCAAAATCATCGTCAGAATATATGGTAACTTTCTTTCCGCCCTTCTTAACCGTTGTAGCAGGGCGGGGCGTTCCCTTTTTGGGAGGTGCCGAAAGATAAAAACCGTTGTTTCCTCCGAAAGGATTGCTTCCGTCTTTGGTTGTAAACGACAAATGCTCGGTGGAATGATTTTCGGTATGGGTGTTGTATAAACTTCCGCCCGCACCGGATGTCGTTGATGAACCCTGCGAAACCGTAAACATGGTCGAAGGCGCGCTCGCAGCGGGTTTTACTCCGAGTACCGAAGCAAAAGGATTGTCGCTTGTTTCGCTCGAACCGATGGTCTTTCCGTAAAGACCTCCGCGATCCGCAAGTGATCCCGAACCGTAGTTGCTTTCGTAGCTTTCTTCGGAATCCGAACCGCTGTAATAGAGCCCGTTATACGCATCGGGTGCGGTGATGGGTCTGTCGTATTTGGGCTTGCTCTTCTTGGTTGCGGATACTCCGTCGGAAACACGGATTCCGCCGAGTCCTCCGAATGTTCCCAAATCGCTCTTAACCACGGCCGAAGGTGCGGGAGCGGGTTCGGGTTCGCTGTATGAAACCGCAGGCTCGCTGTAGGAAGCCGTTTCGGGTTCGGCATATGTTTCCGCAGGCTGAGTTTCAACGGAAGTATTCTTTGTATGTAAATCAATAAATGACGATATATTCGAAGGAGCCGGAGTTTCGGCCGTATAACCTGAAGGAGTCTCCGAAACCGTCTCTTCTTTTTTCGGTGTAAACAAAGTGGTTGCGGTAATCGAAGGTGCCGGACTTACGGCTTTGACATTTTCTTTTTCAACCGCGGTTTCGGTTTTTCTCGAAAAGCCTCCAGCGGCGTAATTCTTTCTGGCGAAAGGATCGGGAGCGGGAATATCATCCGAAAACCTGCCGGACGAAGGTTTATTGAACACAATCGTACTTGAAGGGCCGGTTTCTTCCGTTGCGCCCGCAAGTGCGAAGAACAAATAAATACCGACTATAAGAATAAAAGCAACATTCAATACCATCCAGGGAGGACGAACCGGAGAAGCGTTGATTGCCGCTCTCACAATATTCGTAATACCCGTGATGTACAATGACATCCTTACCATCTCTTTATAATTGTAAGGCTGCTTGATAATCTTGTTGACTCCGAATCCGAGCAAACCGAATAAGAAGGCTAATGCAACCGCCTTGATGGCAAACGGAATAAGAGATACTCCGGCAACAACCAGAAAATACATCCAGAAATTCGTTTTGAACGAAACCTGCAGTTTTTCTCTGTTAAAAGAAGAAGGTAATTGGATAGCGCTGACTAAATCCGAATATTTGAATTTAGGTGAAATTTTGGGTAAAGGACCTATTACCGTAAAAGATTTTTGATTGAATGCGACCGTAATATTTCCGGTACGCCAGTCAGTAAGAATTTCAACTTTGCCTTTGTAATTGGCATCCGAATCGACCACATCGGAGTTGAAAACCAAATATAATTTGTCACCTACTTTGAGGAAGGTGTTTTCTTCGAAAGTTACCTGTCCCGATTCGTATGAAAACTGCGGGACATTTTTAATTGTGTCGACCACATTGTCAACCAGTCCGCCCTTACCGAGACATCTTAAGTACATGATTCCCCAGAATACGGCAGCACACAAAATCGTGGTGAATATGGTGTAAACCACCATGCAGAACACCGACTGATTCGCCAGCCTGTTAAAAAAGCGAGGTTTGGTTAAACCTTTAAAAACATATTTTACCTGCCCGAATAATCCTATTCTCCTATCCATTTTATCCCCTATCTTATCTTTCAAAAAATTAATTTTATCAGACCTAATCTATTATAGTGATTTAGGGATAAAAAAGCAATTATAAACTTAACATATTAATAAATGTGCATGAATAACGATTATTCTTTTCTTTCTTCCCCGAAAAAGAAGAGCGCAACCGTCCCGCGGCCCGTATGCGTGCCGATAATCGTTCCGATGTCGAATATCTGAACTCCGCCGTCGATATCCGGAAACATTTCATTCAGAATGTCCGCCAAAAAAAGCGCATCTTCCCTGCATCCCGAGTTGGAAATATAGCAACGGCGGTTGTATCCTTTTTGATTTTCGCAAAGCTCAAGCATCTTGGCAGCGGCTTCCTTTGCTGCCTTCTTCTTGCCTTTGACTTTATATTTAACCGCAAGTTTGCCCTGTGAATCGACGTTCATCAGAGGACAAAGATTCAGAAAATTGCCGATAGCGCACGCGGTGGCGGAGATTCTGCCGCCTCTTTTGAAATGTGTGAGGTCTGTGGTATAAAACCAGTGCTGAACATGCAGCTTCTGCTCGTTGGCAAACTCCGCAAGTTCATCCATGGTTGCACCGCTTTTTTTCTTTTCGTACATGGCATCCAAAAGGAGGCCGTATCCGGATGAAGCGGCAAGCGAATCTATAACGATAATCCTTCTGTCGGGATACGATTCCATAAGTTCTTCCGCCGCATTGCGTACGCTGTTGTATGTTCCGGAAAGACCGGAAGAAAATGCAAGGTGAATAATATCGTATCCTTCTTTCAACAGAGGTTCGAAAAAGGCTAAACCTTCTGCAATGTTAACCTGAGAAGTAATCGGCATAGAGCCGGCATCTATTTTTTTGTAGAATTCTTCATATGAAAGGGTTTTGCCCAGATCGTCGGTATAATCCTTATCATCCAATGTAAAATGAAAACTGACGTAGGGAATGTTTCTCGAAGTCAGAAACTCTTCGTTTAAATCTACTGCCGTATCGCAAGTAAGCATGTATTTTTCCATCGCGGCACCTCCAAAGTTTTTCAAAGCCTCGTTATGTAGTATTGAAAACTACATGCATATAATACCACAAGAAAAAAGCTCAATCAATAGCATTTTGCGATACTTTCGGGATTTTTTGATTTTTTGGTTGCATTTTACGAAAAAAATGTGTAAAATACATTCGTGTCAAAAAATAGCGCCATCGCCAAACGGTAAGGCAACGGACTCTGACTCCGTCATCTCAAGGTTCGAATCCTTGTGGCGCTGCTAAGGTTTCGGCAGAAATGCCGAAACCTTTTTTATTCCCTAAAACCCCGTTTAAAACAATCAGGTTCGGTTCTTTTTCATTTTGCCGTAAATCACAAACAATAATATGGGTTCGCTGACAGGGCAGACAAATTTGATGATCGCAAACTCCACGGCATTATCCGGTTGATAATATTCATATAAACGGTAATCGCGGTAAAGCAGCAATATGGTTTTGAAATCTCCCAAAAACGCCATTCCGGATTTCGAAAAAAGAAAATCATATATCAAAATTCCCAGGGTCGAATATAACGAAACTTTATCGACATCCCTGTATTCCGAAAAGAACTTAAAGGGGCTCTTGGGCAAATTAAGTTTAAGATAAGTTTTAAGATACGGAATAAAAGCAAACCACGGCGATTTATGACCTTCTTCTTTGGCAATCATATACAAAGCAATCGAAGAAGCGATTTCTTTAAGAACGAAAATCGAAAAAAATATTCCGAGGAAAATGAAAGGTATTACAAAAGGTATAAAATTAAAAAAGAAAAAAACAAACAAAGCCGCAACCGAAAGTGCAACCGTTTCCGCCGATTTACCGTAAAGGCCTAAAAACATACGTGTTATCCTCCTTTTAATTCAAGCATATAATGTATCTTACCATTATCCTACAAAATACCGTCGTAAGTTTCAATGCATCTTTTTATATTTTCGGTTCGCCATTGATTTTTCACTTTCATTTTTATACGTGAAAAATCCGATTTATCATACAATCCGCAAAATAATAACAATCATTAAAAAGGACTTGATACCAAGTCCTTTTTATCAGCCTCCGGGGCCGGGTCGGCGTTCAAAAACATTGCAATACAAAATTACAGTTTGCCGACAACCGAGAGATTGGCATTGAAATATCTCATTCTGTACTGCTTGGGCGTGAAGCCCGTCCGCTGTCTGAAAATTTTTGTGAAGTGGCTTTGCGAACAAAAGGCAAGGGAATATGCTATCTGCGTGAAAGAATAATCCGTTTTGGTCAAAAGCGCCTTTGATGTTTCAATCCTGATATCGGTCAGATAATTGCCGAAGCTTTTCCCCGTTTCTTTTTTAAAAAGGGATGCAAGATAACAATGATTGAGGTTGGTTTTCTCCGCCATGTCCGATAAGGTGATTTTTTCGTTGAAATGCGAATCGATGTAATTCAGGCAATACGAAACGGGCTTGGAATAAAGGCTTCCTTTTTTGAACGATTTTACGGTCTCGACGAAAACCGTCCACGATTCCCTCGTCAGATTCACAATCTCCTCAGCAGTTTGTGCGGTATCGGCCTTTTGGATATAAAGATCGCTTATCGAATAAACGGTTTCCTGCGGCACGCCGGCTTCGATAACGTAACGCGTGGCAAGCCCCGTATTGACTATAAAAAGATATTTCATATTGCGTAAGGGGTCCTTTGACAATTTGCCCTGCATGTCGGGATTGAGCATTCGAACCGATTCCTCGACCGCCCTGTCGTCTCCGTTTAAAAGATAATGAAAACGCTTTGATTCTTCCTGATACGTGGTATGTCTGAATCCGGTCTCCGCATTTTCATGCAAAAGTTCCCTTATTTTGTCGAAACTTATTATTCTCTGATCGTTATTCACTATATTTCCCTTTTCTTTTTGAATAATATTTGATTAATTATACATAAAGATTATAACAAATTTCCAAAGATTGCAATATAGTGCTTTCCCCGACATATGTATACTGTTTTCATATTAAATGTGTGAGAAAAAATGTGAGGATGTGAAAATAAAATGGATATTTTATTTGCCGAAAATTCGGATAAAAAAACAGTGCAGTTAAAGCCGGAGACCCTTAAGGATCTGGGGCTTAACGAAATAATCGAAAATATCACCGAAGGCGAAAAGGAGATGCTTATCGTCAAAGACGTCATCACAAAAATACCTTCGGATATAAGGGACATAAGATTCCGTCAGGAAATCATGCGTGATTTTCTTTCAAACGAAAATCTTGCCGCAGAATTTAATGAAGCGCTCTGGCAGATACGAACCCTTAAGGACTATTCGACAAGCAGACTTCTCCTTACTCAAAACGACAATTCACTCTATGTCCTGCTTGAATATTTAAGAGAACTCTCCGTATATGTAAATGTTTTGGAAGAGACGAAAAAATGTCTCGATAACAATAATCTGAATTCCGAAGGATTGAAAAAGCTTCGCGAACAGGTCGATAAAGTCATCGGAGACAAAGAATTCGAAGAAATCAAAGAAGACATAAACAAAATGCTCGACAATTTAACATCCGTGCAGGGTGCGATTGTGGGCGTGAATTTCACGCCGGAGCTTGATGTGGAACAGGTTTCGGTAGTCGAATTTGTTCCCTACAAAGTCAGATCGAAATACAAATTCGCCGAAATCGCAGCTTCTTTAAGCCTTATTTTAAACTCTCCGACCGCAAGCAATCAAAACGCAAAATTCGGCATGGATCCGAGAGTAAGGGTTCCGGATCCCCTTCTGGTTACGATGACCCCTCAAATCGAAAAACATTTGAAAAGGCACTTTACCAGAATCAAATCCGCAATGTCCAAATACGTAACCTTCGACGGCTCTCTTATGACCGATTTGTTCGAAGGACTGACCTTTTATCTTTGCATGGCAAGATTTGCCCAAAGACTCAAAAAAGAAGGTCTCCAAATATGTCTTCCCAATCTGCCGCAAAACGATGATTCGTCAAGCAGGGATTTTTCGATAAAAGATTTGTATAATATCCGACTCTTCTTTGCGGGTGAGAAAAACATAATCAAAAACGATCTGTCATTTTCGCCCGGGGAAAATCTCTACATACTTACAGGTCCCAACCGTGGCGGAAAAACAATAATCGAACAGGCAGTGGGAATAATATCCGTAATGGCTTCTTCAGGCGCGTTTGTTACGGCATCGAATTGCTCGGGCCGTCCGTTTACAAACATCCTCACACATTTCCCGATTGATGAGAATCTCACAATCAATTACGGGCGACTCGGCGAAGAAGCCGTCAGGATCAAAGAAATCGTAAAAGAAGCCGATGACAAAACACTTATTCTTTTTAACGAAACATATTCGACAACAAGCGCCGTTGACGGCCTTTATCTGTCAAAAGATTTGCTTCGTATTTTAAAAGAAACAGGTTCCGCCGTTATTTTCAACACGCATATCCACGAAGTGGCACGTTCCATCGAAGAAATGAATTCGTGGCCGGGCGAGAGTTCTTTTGTAAGTCTTGTAATGGAAATACAAAACAACGTCAACACGTTCAAAGTCAAAAGAAGCGATCCCGATTCCAAATCCTATGCGAAGAACATTGCTGAAAAATACGGCATAACATATGAACAGATGAAAAAGGAAAAATCAGCAGATGAAAACTAAAACCTCAAAGAACATACTCGGAATATTCGCAATACTCATTATGATGCATCACCTCGGACAAAAGGTTTCGGCCTCTTGGGTTCCCGATGCATTCAGACAAAAAGGTCTCGGGGTATTCGTTCCGATAGGTTATCTTTTGGTTTCGTTTTTCTTCTTTTGTTCGGGCTACGGCTTATTAAAGAGCGCCAAAACCAAAGAGGATTATTTCAAGGGATTTTTGCTCAAAAAATTCAACAATACGCTTTTGGTTTTCATCGTTGTCGATATCATTTATTTCTGCGTAAGGATTTTCAGGGATGCGGTAGGTTTTCCTCTTAATCCCTATTCATGGTTTGTTGCAACCATCGTAATTCTTTATGTCGGATTTTTCTTAATATATAAAAAAGAAGGAAAATCTTCTTTCCTTCTCATGTCTCTTTGGGTAGTCGCATATACTTTAATCTGTTATCTGACCATAAAGGGCAACTGGTGGATGAACGCCACCCCCGCTTTCCTTGTCGGAATACATGTTGCATCCAAAGAAGAAATCATACTTCAAAAAATCCGAAACAAAAAAGCGCTTCCGATTGTCATAAGTGCTCTTTTTGCCGCGGTCGCTTTCTTTATATCCGAGAATTCCAACGCAATTTACTCTTTCCTTAAAATGTCGAATTACGAAATAATCAACATTTTTAAAATCGTCGTTCAGATGGTTGCTTCTTCGGCATTCAGTTTGTTTGTTTATTTTATCGCTACGCTTTTCAATGAGAGGGAAAAAAGTTCTTTGATCGGAAAAGTTCTGTCTTTTTACGGTTCCCTGACTCTCGAATTTTATCTGATACACGGCTTGTATGTCCAAATATTCGGACACCATTTTCTCGACAATTCCCTCCCGCCGGTTTATCATATCAAAAATCTTTTTTTGTACATCCTTGTCGTATTCGCCCTGTCTACCTTGAGCGCTTTCCTGCTTAAAAAATTCAAGGAACTTGTTTTCCTTTTGTACGAAAAATCCGCATTCTTCGAAAAGCTTTGCAACGAGCAGAAAAAACTCGCCTTTATTGTCTGCGGTTTATTCGTGATAGTCACTGTTATCGCTTCAATTACTTCTCACAACAAATCAAAAGAAAACGAGGCAATCGTAAATCAATACCGAGACGAGTTTATCGATTTCGTGGATGTATACGGGTCAAACGTCGCAACATACGCCGACGGCGAAGGCGAATATACACTCGTATTTTTGAGCAGTTATTCCGATCCGGGTTCAACGGTATATCTTCGACTTTTTACCGAGAAATTAAAAAAGCAGTACCGCGTTTTAATCATCGATTATCCCGGCAAGGGATTCAGCGAGGACCGTGAGGGAGATAAGAACCTTGATTATTTCGCCGACACGATTTACGAAGTACTCGAAAAAACGGAAGAAGAAAACGTAATTCTTCTCCCGCAGGATATTTCAGCCCTGTATGCTTACAGATTTATTGAAAAATACCCCGACAGAGCCGTCGGGCTTATCGGTCTGAACGCTGCCGTTCCCGAAATCGGCAGCCATCTTTTCGATGCAAATTCGTCATTTCCCGACGAATACAAATGGAACATAAAAAGAAACGTCGAATATCAGGGTGCCGTGCAAAAGCTGATGGTGAACACCGGATACGTGCGCATAAGCAAACCGCCTTACGAACTCATTTTCGGCAGCGAACACAATATAAAGAAATGGTATCCGGTTATGGATGAAATGTTCATATCAAATTATCTGAATCCGGCAAACAAAAACGAAGTCGAAAAAATATACGACAACTGCGAAGACATTAAAAATTTCACGTTTCCCGAAGATTATAACGCCTGGTTCCTGCTTGACAAGGATTATGATACGAAAAAATATTACGGCTTAAACTGGAGCGAAGAATACCAAAAAATGATTGCCGACGAAGAAAATCAGAAAGTCGTACATATGTCTCCGGGAACGGGATTGTTCTCTTATAAAGTACAAATCGACGGTTTTGTCTCTTCGCTCAAGGAAAAAGGAATATATTAATATCTGTTTATTATCGTTCCTATTACGCTTCCGACAAGCATTATCAGGCCTAAAGCGGCAGCCGCCAGGGATGCGAATTTGCCGATTTTCGTATCATTCTTTGTTTCTTCAAGGCTGTTGACAAAATAATAGGGAACTATGATTTTTTCCATTTCCTCCGGATCGTCCACACCGCTCACCACGTATACGTTACGTACATCTTTAAACTGTTCTTGGGTCATTTTAACCGCATAACCGGTGAAAAGAATTGTTTTGTTATAGCCCTTCTTCACCTTATCGCTTGCCGTTAAATTATCCCAATCCGAATAATTGTATTCGCTCGGCATGAAAGTCAGAATAAGCGGATCCTTGTCTTTGGTGGCCCAGGGAGTATCATAGGAAAAATATATTTTTTTTGCTTCCTGTTTACCAAGTTTGTTAATGAAGAAATGATCATATCCCGCATTGTTGTTTACCGTGACCTGAATATGCATCCCCGGTTTTAAATCATCCATGTCAAAACCGGTTCCGTAAGTAATGTCTACCGCTTCCTCACTGTCAGCAACCTTTCCGTGTGCAAAAGTAAAATAGAAAAAAACGCCGAGTCCCAAAATCAGTAATACGGCTCCGAACAAATAAGATTTGACTGTTCCCCAAAAAGTATTCATGTTCTACCTCTTTCTTTTTTCTTTTTTAATCTGGTCTTATATTTTTATTTATTTTTGGTTATTTTAATAATATCAAACCGGTTATATCCTTTTGCTATGCCAAACAAAGGAGAAAACATCATGACTGAAAATAAAGCAAAAATCACCACAATAAGACTTACCGTTGCCGCCCTGTTCATGGCTATGAATATTGCAATGTCTTCATTCGGAGTTCCCGTTCCCGGAGGGCATCTTTACCTTTGCGATATAGTAATCTGCACAGCAGCTTTATTGTTAAATCCGTTCGAAGCGTTTCTTGTCGGAGGAATCGGATCCTTCCTCGGCGATATGATTTTTTATCCCACGCCGATGTTCGTATCCCTTGTAACTCACGGTCTTCAGGCTTTAGTCATTTCTCTGATTGCCCATAAGACCTTTAAGAAGAACCCCAAGATTGCCGCGGGAATCGGTGTTTCAATAGGTGTCATAATAATGGTAGCGGGATATACGTTCGGAAAAGCATTCATATATTCAACCGTCGAATATGCCATCATGAAACTCCCTTACGAATTCGCACAGGGAATAATCGGCGCCGTATTCGGAATGCTTTTGGTATTCGGTTTCGGTATCAAAAAGCTCTTCAACAGAATCGTTAATGAAAGAGAAAAGACAGCCTAGATAATAACCCCGGTATAAAAGCCGGGGTTTTGTTTTATCTTTCTTCTCTGAAATACGAAAGTCCGAGACTTGCTGGAGGCTGATTCTCCCTCTTGTTACGCATGCTGGTAAATACCAGAACAATCAGGGTAACGACATAGGGAATCATCTTGTAGAGTTCTTTAAATTCCATGTAATCCATTCCGGTCGGTATGTAAAGATAAACAATGTAGAGTCCGCCGAAAAGAATCGCAGCGAATATACCGATAAGAGGATTCCAGATGGAGAAAATAACAAGCGCTATCGCAAGCCATCCTCTGTCGCCGAAAGCATCATTCGACCATACGCCGGAAGCGTAATCCATTACGTAATAAAGTCCTCCGAGTCCCGCAATCATACAGCCGGTGCAGGTTGCAACATATTTGTATTTGCTGACGTTGATTCCCGCAGCATCGGCAGTGGGAGGATTTTCTCCTACCGCACGAAGATGAAGACCCGGTCTTGTCTTAAAAAGAACGATTGCGGATCCTATCGCAAGGAAAAACGCAACATAGCATAAAAAGCCGTAGCTTAGAAAGATCTTGCCGAACCATCCGAGTTTGGATGCAAAAGGAAGCGATGCCGAAAAGAATGCGCTCGTTTTGGAAAGAGCGATCGAAGGCACATCGGCACCCGAAAGTTTGATAAGCGAGCCGCCGAAAAAGTTTCCGATTCCGACACCGAAAGTGGTCATGGCAAGACCCGTGACGTTTTGATTGGCGCGAAGCGTAACGGTCAAAAGACAGTATATGAGTCCCATGATTAAGGAACCGACCAGGGAACACAGAAGCGGAATCATTACCGCAAGGAATCCGTTCATGTTTCCGTTCGCGCACGACTGCTCGTAAAAGAACGCGCCGATTACGCCGCTGATACCTCCGACATACATTACGCCGGGAATTCCGAGGTTAAGATTGCCGGATTTTTCCGTAAGTATTTCACCCGTACATCCGTAAAGAAGCGGAACGCTCTGTCCTACAGCCCTGGGTATAAATGCAACAATATCAAACATATCCGTACTCCTGCTTTAATTCTCTTTGTTACTTTTTCTTACCGCTATTCTGTAAGAAATAAAGAATTCACAACCGATGATAAAGAAAAGGATAATTCCCGTGAGGATATCCGCAAAGGACTGATTCAGTCCGAAATTCGTTGAAATCTCGCCCGCTCCCCTCTCAAGGAAGATAATCAAAAAACTAGTAAACACCATCGTTATGGGGTTGAATTTCGCAAGCCACGAAACCATGACCGCAGTAAAGCCCTGTCCCGAATTGATGGTTGTAGTAATCGTGTGGTTGATTCCGCCGACAAGCAAAAGTCCCGCAAGGCCGCAGAGCGCACCTGATAAAATCATGGTTCTGATTATGATTTTGCCTGTCTTCATTCCGACGTATTTGGCGGTTTTTTCGCTTTCTCCGACTACCGCTATTTCGTATCCGTGCTTGCTGTATTTAAGATAAACATACATGCTTGCGGTAACAATAAACGCAACGACTATCGGAAGGAGATATTTCGAACCGAAAAGCTGGGGAAGCCATCCGGCATTTGTATTCTGATTGATGATTCCGACCGTAAAAGAACCCTTGGGAACTTCCCATACAACGGTGAAGAATGCCACTATCTGAGTGGCAATGTAATTCATCATAAGAGTGGATAGCGTTTCGTTGGTATTCCATTTGGCTTTGAAAATCGCGGGAATAAGTCCCCACACGGCACCTGCTGCCAGAGCGCTTATGCTCATGATGATTATCAAAAGCGCGTTCGGAATCTTATCACCGAGCGTAATCATGCATGCCGCCGTGGCCAAAGCTCCCACAAGCACCTGTCCTTCGCCTCCGATATTCCAAAATCGCATTTTGAAAGCAGGCGTGAGCGCAAGCGAAATGATCAGCAAAACGGACATGTTTTGGAAAGTAATCCATATTTTTCTGCCCGAACCGAAAGCACCCTGAACAAAAGACGCATATACTTTAAGCGGATTGAGTCCCGTCGTAACGGTCGTAATAATTCCGCATACGATGAGCGCGGCAATTATCGCGATTAATCTTATTCCCCATGCTTTGTACCAGGGCAGAACATCTCTTTTTACTATATGGAACAAAGGTTCCTTTTGTTTCTTTTTCATCACTGTCTCCGATTGTTGGATTTATTCCTCTTTTTTCGAATCGTCTTCCGCTATTTTTGTCATCATTAATCCGACCGTGTTCTTGTCGGTCTTCTCGGCTTCCACGATTCCGCTGACCCTTCCTCCGCAAAGAACAAGGATTCTGTCCGAAATTTCAAGGAGAACGTCCAAATCCTCTCCTACGAAAATTACCGCAACGCCTTTTTCTTTTTGTTTATTGATAAGGTCGTAAATAGTATACGACGAATTGATGTCAAGTCCTCTTACCGCATAAGCCGTAAGCAATACGGTCGGAGCATGCGATATTTCTCTGCCGACAAGGATCTTTTGAACGTTTCCTCCGGAGAGCCTTCTGACCGGGGTTTCAATCGACGGAGTGACAACTTCGAGATTGTCCACGACTTCTTCGGCCAAAGCATGGGGTGCTTTTCTTTCCGTAAAAGGCGTTTTTCCTTTCCTGAAAGAACGAAGCATCATATTGTCCGATAAATCCATGTTTCCGACAAGACCCATTCCGAGTCTGTCTTCGGGAACAAACGAAAGCGCCACGCCGAGTTCTTCGATTTTTCTCGGGTCTTTTCCGAGGAGTTCCTCTTCCTCACCTTCGTCGTTTACGTATTTGATGCTTCCTTTTTCGGCAACCTGAAGACCCGCAATCGCTTCGAGAAGTTCCTTTTGTCCGCATCCGGATATTCCGGCGATTCCGAGTATTTCTCCGCTTCTTGCAACGAATGAAACATCTTTTAATTTTTCTATGCCTTCGATATTTTTAACCGTGAGTCCCTCGACCTTTATTCTGGGTTTGGGATTGACGGGCTTGGGTCTTTCGATATTAAGCGATACGCTTCGACCCACCATCATGTCGGTCATTTCCGAAGCGTTCGTATCCTTGGTGATGAGGCTTCCGACATATTCTCCCTTACGCAATACCGCAACCCTGTCGGATATCGATTCAACTTCATGCATTTTGTGGGTTATGATTACAAGCGCTTTTCCGTCGGCCTTCATGTTTCTCATAACATTGAAAAGCTTCTCGGATTCCTGGGGCGTCAAAACGGCCGTGGGCTCGTCGAGGATTAAAATCTCCGCGCCCCTGTAAAGCACCTTGACTATTTCAACCGTCTGTTTTTGCGATACGGACATATCGTAAATCTTCTGGTCCGGATCGATGTCAAAACCGTATTTGTCGCAGATTTCCTTAATCTTAGCGGCAGCTTCCTTTTTGTTTAATTTGCCGTCGAGTCCGAGGATGATATTTTCCGTAGCGGTTAAAACATCAACAAGTTTGAAATGCTGGTGTACCATTCCTATTCCGAGCTCATATGCAGTTTTGGGGGAACTGATGGAGACTTCTTTTCCGTTGATGAAAATCTGACCTTCGTCGGGATAATAAATACCGGAGAGCATGTTCATAAGAGTGGTCTTACCGCTTCCGTTCTCGCCCAGAAGAGCAAGGATTTCGCCCTTGTTTATCTCAAGCGAAACATTGTAATTTGCCTTAACCTGACCGAAGCTTTTTGAAATATTTACGAGTTTTACAGCTGTCTGTGCCACTTTAAAAACCTCTGTTTTGATACATGAAATATTTTTACAAAATAAAAAAGAAAGGCGGTACAGTGAATGCACTCACCGCCTTTCTTTAGTTTATCACAAATTAATATGATTCATCAAGAAGTGTTATTCCGTCGATTCTCAAATCGAAATAGGGAGCGGATCTGAATCCGTCCGCGGATTCGTTGAATGCGCCGTTGGAAATAACTTCGTGATCTCCTTCGTAAGCAGCATCTGTATCAACGTCTGCCATGTAGGAAGTAACAGTCTGTCCGCCTACGGTAAATGTCGATGTGTCGAATACCTTACGTGTGCCCTTCTGGATTTCGGCCTTAACCTGATCCATCTTGGCCTGTGTTCCTTCTGCGGGAGCATTCTTTCCGAGATCCGTAAGAACTACCGAACCTGTTTCGATTGTACCTGTGTAATCTGCGGGAATCTTCTCACCGTTCTGTACGGATTTGATGATGAGTTCGAAATAAGGAACCCAGTTGATACGTGAAGAAACGATGAATGTGTTGGGAGCTACGCTCTCCGTGCTTCCGTTGTAGGAAATGTTGGGAACGTTTGCGTTTTCGCATGCCGTGGGAGCACCCATGGAATCCGCATGCTGTGAAATAAGAACGCATCCGTTGTCGATAAGTTTGATAGCGCCTTCCTTCTCGGCTGTTTCATCGTACCATGAACCGGTAAAGGTTACTTCCATGGTAGCTGTGGGGCACTCGGAACGTGCACCGAGGAAGAATGATGTATATCCCGAAATAACTTCCGCATATGTGTAAGCACCTACATATCCGATCTTAGCCTGATCTGCGGTGATTTCACCGTTTGCGATCATTTCGTTAAGCTTCATTCCTGCAGCAACGCCTGCAAGGTAACGGCCTTCGTAAATGGAAGCAAAAGCGTTGTGATAGTTGGGAAGGTTCTCCGTGTGAGCCTTGGTACCGGTTGCGTGGCAGAATTCCACGTCCTTGTATTCCTTGGCTGCTTCGATTAAGTAATCTTCATGTCCGAAGCTGTCCGCAAATACGATATCGCATCCTGCATCTGCAAGTTCGCAGGCTGCTTCGTAGCATTCCTGACCTTCGGGAATATTTGTCTTTAAAACACATTCTACGCCAAGTTTTTCGCAAGCTTCCTTGGCTGCGTTGATGAAGTTTAAGTCATAAGTAGAGTTCTCATCATGTAAGAAGATGAATCCGGCCTTAACCGAAGATTTTTCTGCCTTGGGAGCACCGTTTGTACATGCCGCAAGCGAGAAAACCATGAGGCAGGCAAGAATAACACTAAAAAGTTTTTTCATAATATCCTCCTGTAAAAAAATCGTCATTACCTGACACACGAAGTATATACCCTTTTAAAAATGAGTGTCAATTCAAAACGGTGCTTTTGTTTATTTTTATACAAACTGTCCATTTTATTTCGGTTTTTCGATTCTTTTTGGACAAAATTCCCCGAGCCTTGTCCGCGAAGAATATATGGATAAAAAACCCGCACTGTGCTAACATATATTCGGATGCAAAATCATCCGATTTTTTGAAAGGACGGGCAAATCGCCCAAAGAAAAATGAAACTTTTAGAAGACAGAATCATAAAAGACGGCGCGGTCAAGGAAGGAAACGTTTTGAAAGTCGACTCTTTCCTTAATCACCAGATGGATGTCTCTCTTTTCCACGAAATGGGACTCGAATGGAAAAAGCTTTTTGCCGACCGACCCATTAACAAAATTCTTACAATAGAGGCTTCCGGTATCGGAATCGCATGCGTGGCCGCGGAATGCTTCGGCGTACCCGTTGTATTCGCCAAAAAAGCGCAAAGCATTAATCTCGACGGCGAAATGTATACTTCGAAAGTCGAATCCTTCACAAAGAAAAAAGTATACGACATCATCGTATCCAAAAAATTCTTAACAAGCGACGACCATGTTCTTATCATCGATGATTTCCTCGCAAACGGCTGTGCCGTAAACGGTCTTATCGATCTGATAAACGCCGCCGGCGCCACGGTTGAAGGCGTTGGCATCGCCATTGAAAAAGGTTTCCAGGACGGCGGTAAAACCATCCGCGAAAAAGGTATCAGACTCGAGAGTCTTGCAATCGTCGAATCGATGGATGCCGCAACCGGAAATATTACTTTCAGGCATTAAAAAATTTTTTTGTATAAACAGGCAAAAAAGCCGCACCGGAATGAACCGATGCGGTTTTTTTATTGTCAAAACGTATTTTTTTATTTTGCTTCCGCGGGCTGATCGGAAGTACAGTGAGGACATTTTGTCGCTTCGATGTTGATCTCGCTCTTGCAGAAAGGACAAATCTTTGTAGTGGGAGCTTCCGCTTCTTCCTCTTCTTTTTTCTTTTTAAGTTTCTTGGCCGCTTCCTCTGCTGCCTTCGTAGCCGCATTGATTGCTTTGAGCATAATGAAAAGAATAACGGCAAGAATCAGGAAATTGATGATTGCGGTAATGAATCCGCCGTAGTTAAGCGATAAAGCCAATGCAGCTTCGGAATCGAGTTCGGAATAATCTACCCAAGGAAGCTTAATGGCACCTGCAACTTCCGCACCGCCCACGCTGTTAATCAAAGGATTGATGAGACATGTTGTAAGTGCGGTAACAATTGACGAAAATGCGCCGCCGATGATAACACCGATAGCCATATCCATTACGTTTCCTTTAAGTGCAAATTCTTTGAATTCCTTTAAAAGTTTCATTTCCTTTTCCTCCTTGTGTGAGTAAATATTTATTTGCCTAAATTTATGCCGAACTGATTCAGGAAATTGTTCATTCCCTCGCCTATACGCTTCATAAACTGGGTTGCATCATCTATCTTGCCAAGCGTAGAATTAAGCTTTTCGACATCAATTCCGTTAATAACTTCGCTGAAGCCTTCGAAATCAAGTTTGGAGAGGGCATCGAGCGTTTCGTCAATCTTAAACACGTCGATTGACTTGTTGATCGTAACGAGCGTTTTGTTAAGCTCTTCGACGTCTATCGCATTTATCGCGTCAACCGCGGGCTGAATCATTACCGTGAACTGTTTGATGCGCACACCGACGATTACCGTGGTTACGATGTTTCCTATCATAACAAACAATACGAGAATCATTATGATTCTGTTAACCCACTGTCCAATATGCAGTTTTTTCAATAATTTCGTATTCTCGTCCATATCGCACCTCCGTTATAATTTTTCATATATGTTCTTATCAGCGGTTCTGCTTTCATGACACGTAAAATATATAATCTGGTATTCTTCGGAAAACCTCGCAAGCACCTTCATCGCATCCGAGAGATTGCCCTCGTCGTAATCCGCAAAAGGATCGTCGAGTATCACGAAAGGTTTGTCCTTTTCGTACATCGCATCGATGAGCGCAAGGCGAAGACAAAAATCCGTAACTTCCCTTATTCCGAGACTCAGATCTCCGATTCTTCTTTGCATGCCTTCTTCGGTCTTCGTCAGATTCAAATCGGTATCTATTCTGAAACTGTCTGAATCTTCTTTTTCGAAAAACGAACAGTATTTTTTGAAGCCCTTCATCGTCGGGCCGGTGTATTTCATGGAAAGTTCGTTCTTTGCCCTGTTCAAAAATTCGAGCGTTTTGACCATCAGCGCATAGTCTTCCTCGTATTTCGCAAGCCTCTCCCTGTCATCCTCAAGCTGGACCTTTAAGGATGAAAGACCGTCTCTTTCTTCCTGTCTTTCTTCAAGGCGGTTTCTGAAATTAAGAAGCATGTCGGATTCTTTTTCGATTTCTTCCTCAATCTCCGAAACTTCGTCTCTTAAATCCTCGACGTCGGGCAAGTCGGAAGGTATATCCGAACTAATTTCTGTTATATCATTTTCCGACTCAAATTGCACTAAATTATTCTTTTTTCTTTCGCTTTCTTCCATGCTTTGAACAAAGCGCACCGACTTCTTCTGATACTCGTTTAAAATCTCGTCGTTTTCGATGTCATAGTCTTTGCCGATGTTTGCAAAAAACGCTTTGGCTTCGTTCTCGTTTTTCTCATAATCTTCCATGCATTTTTTGTACTCGGATATTTTTCTCATGTTCGAATCGTATTCTTTTACGTCCTCTAACATGACAACAAGTTCATCCACGACTTTTTCTTCGTCGAAAACGACTTTGTATTTCTCGAAAAAGTTCTTGACCTGATTGTTCGTAAAAAGGATTTCGTTCTTTCCGGATTCAAGGACGTTTCTCGTAAAATGCGCCGAATCGACCGCGTTTATCGCTTCCTCCTCCGTGATTTCGATATCGCGCGAAAGGTCGAAATTTCCTTTCTTAAAAAGTCTTAATGCAAAAATAAGAATCACGAATACAAGTCCGATCACGAATGCCGCAACTTCGGGAATCAGTATGTAATCGTTTCGCATACCCATGATACCCATAACGGTAAGCCCTGCTGCGGCCGCAAAGAAAAGAATTGCAAGAACAACGAATATCACAAGTTTTGCTTTTCTCTTCTTTTCGTTTTTGTTAAAAAGCGAAAGGGCTCGATTGTAATTGTCCCTTGTCTCCTCTTTTTTGTTATCGATGTAATTTCTCGCTTCTTCCTTTAAGTTCGATTCCTTATCTTCCAAACCTTTTTTCTTCGAAAGCATGTCGTTCCAGAGAGTAATGTAATTTTTTATTTCTTCCTCGGACGGGCTGCCGTTTGAAAATCTTTCCTTAAGGCTCTCCCATCTTTCGTTTTCTTCGATTTTCTTCGTTTCCGCTTCCGTCAGAAGATGTTTCATTTTAATCTTCTTTTCCTTGACGGTGTTTATATCCGAAAGAGAAGGAACATGTCCAGCGAAAAAGTCGAATATTTCGTCTGTGTTCTTTCTGCTTGTTTCGTATTCGTCCTTAAGCGAATCGTACATTTTCTTTTTGGCGCGAAGTGATTCGGCCTTCATGACGTTCGATTCAATCTCTTTTAATTCCTTTATTCTTTGTCTGTCGCTCTCGATTCGCCCGGTCTGCGCGACAATCTGGTTTTCGAGAATCTCCGTTGCCTTTTCGACGTCTTCGAGATTTCTGACCCTGTTGTTTTTATCCGCGATTTCGGTCTGAAGACTTTTGATTTTTCCGGTCTTGCGGTCGGGTGTGTATTCGTTCATCTTCTTTTCGATTCTCGCACATGCCGTCTCGAAATTGTTGATATCGTCGGTAGCATCCGTCAGATTGCCGAGTTTGGCCCTTATCGAATCCGTAATGCTTTCATCGCTTCTGTTCAAATCCCTCGACGCGATATATGCGGTCCTGAAAAACGAATTCTTGTCTATTCCGAAGATCGTCTCTCCGATTGTATTTTTGTCAAAAGCGCTGCTTACGATGTTTGAGGGAAGTTCTCTTACTTCAAAAGAATCCTCGCTTTCGTTTCGCCCGAATGTCCTTGATACTTCGTAAAATTTCCCGCAGTATTCGAATGTGATTCTTCCGCCGTAAGCTCCCTTGTTCCAGGGGCGGAATTTTTCTCTCTCCTTGTCCTTGAGGCTTCTCTTGGATTCGTCCTCGAAACCGTAAAGCATGACTTTTATAAAAGATGCGAGCGTACTTTTTCCGAAGCCGTTTTCTTCGCACAAAACATTAAGGCCGTCGTTAAAATCAAACGTCCTCTCACTTATTTTTCCGAATCCGGTTATATGGCAAGTCTTCAGTTTCACTTCACTATCTCCTCTCCCGAGAGAGCGTTAAGACCCATTCTTACAATCCGACCCTTAGTTTCCTCGTCCGTTTCTTCCGAATTCTGCACCAGTCTGATAAACCATCCCTTTAAGGATTCGTCCAATGCGTATTTCATGTAATCGACTTTTACCCTGCTTTCGTTTACGACTTTTACGAAAAAGAAATCTTCCCTGAAAGCATCGGCAATAAGTTCCTCGTTTACTTCGGCATTTTCATCAACATTTCCGATAAGTCTTATCTTAATCATGTCTCTTTGATTATAACGGTATGCCGATATGTCTTTTGTAATCTTTTCTATAATGTCCGCCGAATTTTCCAAATCGGAAATATCTATTTCGGCGGTATGGAGTTTCCTGTATGCAAAATCTATGAACTGCGGAACGAAGTCGCCCTTTTCCTCGTCGATGTCCAAAAGCACGAAGCCGTGGTCTCCGCATTCGTCGAATCCCCTTCCTTCAAGGCAGCCGGGATAGCAGTATACGCCCCTCGAATCGAGAGTTTTTAATTTGTATTCATGCACATGTCCGAGTGCGAGATAATCTATACCCCTGCCGCGAAGGGCCGGAATCGGAACAATATCGGTTTTGTCCTTTCCGGAATATTCGTTTTCCTGGCCGTGAAGCGCAACGATGTTGAAATCATCGAAATCCACGTTAAAAAGCGTCATTACCGATGATGCGTTATTGTTGAATTCCACTCCGTGGAGAACTATTTTTTTGTAATCCGAACCGGGATTTAAAACATAGGAAGTCCAGCTGTCCTCAAACATATGAAGGTTTGAAGGCACTTCGCCGGTACTTTTGATGAAGCTTATAAAACTCTCCCTGTCGTGATTGCCGCGAAGATAATAAAAATTTATGTCCTTGTATTTGTTTATCTGCGAAAGAACCGTTCCCGCAACTTTTTTGGACACGCTTTTGGTGTCAAAAAGATCGCCGGCTATAAGTATCGCTTTGACTTCAAGGTCCGCGGCCATCTCGCAAAGGCGCGAAAAATTAAGCGTTAATTCGTTTTTTCGCTTCTCGGCTTTTTCTTTATCAAGATGTGTTTTCATCGGCGAATCAAGGTGCAGATCCGCAACATGAATCAGTTTCATATTTTCTCCGAATTGTGTTTTTTTTGCCATGCATTACCGTTTATAATTATAACATAGCGCCGAATTAAAAAATACATATTTGTAATTCTTGAAAAAAGACTTTGCGCCGTATAAAATTTTATCAGTATTCGAAAAAAGGCAGGGAAATATGGAAAAAACTTTTACGGACGATTTTGATTTGGAAGTTATCGCAAACAGCGGACAATGCTTCAGATTCAATACCGCCGACGGAATAAATTATACGATAATCTCCTCTGACAAAATGCTTCATGCCGCATCTCTCGGAAGCGGAAGGTTTTCGTTTGACTGCAGCAAAAAGGATTTCGATTCGTTTTGGAGCGGTTATTTTGACCTTGAAACCGATTATTCGGCCATCAGAAAACTTGCCTGCAACAATGATTTTCTTAAAAAATGCGCCGACAGATCGGTCGGTATGCGCATTTTAAAACAGGATAAATGGGAAATGACGGTCTCCTTCATCATATCCCAAAGAAAGAGCATTCCCGCAATCAAGACTTCGATTGAGCGCCTCTGCAGAGTTTGCGGAAGAGAAATCGGTGACGGAATTTATTCTTTCCCCACCCCCGGGGAAATATGCCGCGCTCCCGTCGACAAACTTGCCGAATGCGGGCTCGGTTACAGGCTCTCCTACATAAGGGAAGCCGCGGATTTGTTTTACGCAAAGAAAGACGAATTCGAAAGACTCTCGCTCCTTGACGACGAAGAGCTTCTTTCGGAATTAAAAAAGATGCAGGGTGTGGGCGACAAAGTGGCCTCCTGCATCGCTTTATTCGGTTTTCACCGTCTCAATTTCTTCCCGAAGGACGTGTGGATCAACAGAGCTCTCGGGGAGCATTTCCCGCTCGGTTTCGATCATGACGCATACAATCCCTACAACGGTGTAATGCAGCAATATATTTTCTATGCCTACAGAAATTCGAAGCGCTCTTAAAAAAACATTTTATAGGGTTTGAAATATTCTTTTTTCGCATCGTATTCGTATACGGCGCAAAATATTCCTTCGGCGTTGTAAACCCTGTAAAGCCCTTCTTCGGGTTCTGTGGGTTTGATATTTGACATAAGCAACGGATTGCCGTTGTTTATGATTCTTGCCGATTCCCCGTTAACGAATATTGCGGGTCTGTCCGAAAACATGTTTTCGGTCGGCAGTATGAATTCGTCGATTCTTCCCGCCTTTGCAAGTTCTTCTATTTGTGATAATTTCAGCGAATCTTTTTCATCGAAAAAAGATACCCTGGTTCTCTTCAAATGCTCCATGCATGCGCCGCATCCGAGCTTCTCTCCGATATCCCTGCAAAGCGATCTTATATAAGTTCCCTTTGAACAGTCAACCGTAAAAGTGACGTACGGAATCTTAATTTCCGCAATCTCAATCGAACGGATTTTTACATCCCTTGCTTCACGCTTTGTCACGATTCCCGCTCTCGCCAATTCGTAAAGTTTTTTGCCGTCTTTTTTTAATGCGGAATACATCGGCGGAATTTGTTTGTAATCTCCGACAAAAGAATTGATTGCTTCTTTTATTGCATCTTCGCTGCATGATATTTCTTTTTCTTCGATTATTTTTCCCGTGGTATCTTCGGTATCCGTCGTAACGCCGAGGCGCATTTTGCATATATATGTTTTATCTTTTTCTTCCAAAAAAGTGCAAAGCTTCGTGGCATTTCCGAGGCACACCATAAGAACGCCCTCCGCAGCCGGATCGAGCGTTCCCGTATGTCCTATTTTCTTTTGTTTTAAAATTCCTCTTAAAACCGCAACCGCATCAAAAGATGTGAATCCCGGTTCCTTGTAAACATTTATGAGTCCGTTATACATTTTTCACCGGTTTCATGCTTCTGTCGAGAACTCCCGTAAGATACGCAATTGTCATGCCGTAATTGGTGATTGCGATATTTTTCTTTTTGGCAGCCTCGATTCGTGCTTTCATTTCTTTTTCGTTTAACATGCATCCGCCGCAGTGGATGATTGCTTTGTATTTTTCAAGATCGTCGGGGTATTCGGTACCCTGCGTGAAATCAATTTTAACATCTGCTTTTTTACGAAGCATTGCGGGTATTTTTTCGGTGCCGATGTCTCCGCACTGCCTGTGGTGCGTGCAGCCCTCGGCTATCAAAACAAAATCGCCGTCCTTTAGATTTTTAATCGCTTCGATTCCCTTAAGCTGATAGGAAAGTTCGCCCTTGTAACGCGAAAAAAGAATCGAGAAAGACGTCAGGGGTATTTCCTCGGGTACGATCGCGGATACCTTTTTGAAAGCCTGACTGTCGGTCACGACAAGTTTTACGTCCTTACCGTATTTTGCAATCACACCCTCAAGTTCGCTGTCGCGGCAAACCATGGGAATTGCGCCGTGGTCGAGAAGATCTCTTATCGTCTGCTGTTGCGGAAGAATCAGTCTTCCCTTCGGTGCGGCTTTGTCAATCGGAACGACAAGTACTACAAGGTCGTTTTCATTTACAAGATCTCCGATTAATACCCTGTCGTTTTTCGAATCGTTTAAAAGCTTCGCAATGGTTTCTTTTAATTCGAAAATTCCGTCTCCCGTTACCGCACTTACAAAAAGAGTAGCCGAAAGCTCGGTGTCATCGTCTTTTTTGGGAAAATCTTTCTCGGATGATATGTCCGATTTATTGTACACCTTGATGCAGGGTATTTTTCTTTCTTCGATGAGAGAAAGAATTTCTTCGTCTTCGGGCGCGAATCCTTTCGCGGAATCTATAACAAGTATCGCAAGGTCGGTTTTTCTCAAAACGCCCTTGGCTTTTTCGATTCTTAATTCCCCCAGTTCTCCGACATCGTCAAGTCCCGGCGTGTCAATTACAACCACAGGTCCCGCCGGAAGAAGTTCCATGGATTTGTATACGGGGTCGGTTGTTGTTCCCGCAATATTCGAAACTATCGCAAAATTCTGCCCCGTAACCGCATTTAAAAGGCTGCTCTTGCCCGCGTTTCTGCATCCGAAGAATGCAATATGTTTTCTCTCTCCTCCCGGAGTATCGTTTAAGCCCATTTTTCTCTCCTATATGTTTTTTTATCCGCGCACGAGCGTTTCGCTCTGCATCCGGTACCGTCGGCGCATAAACATTTTTCGCCGTTCCCGGTTTTCAGAATCTACGTCCAATAGGGTTTTTGATCCTTATGCGTGTAGCCCTGCATTTTCGTTTTGTAAACCGTAAGCTTTTCGCCGTAAGAAGCTTTGGTTTTGTCTTTCAAAAGGCCCTCGGCGCCGAGTTTTTCGAAGAGTTCCTCGAACTCTTTTAAATTGCTTTGCGCGGCGTCTTTGTAATTGTTGCTCATGTTCATTTCGAGACGTTTGATAATGTCATCCATCTCTTTTTCGTATCTGCTTTTGAATAATCCCATACCTATTTACCCGCGATATGATATCTGTTTTTACCGTTTTCTTTCGAATAATACAATGCTTTGTCGGTATTGTCGTAAAGCGTTTCGAAGTCTTCGATTTTACCGTCGTTTATGCAAATGCCGATTGACGAACCGACGATTGGAGGAAGGCTCGATCTGACCATTTTGACCGACAGTCCCGATATAATTTTGCAAGCGATGTCTATTACCTTTTCTTCATCGACGAGGTCCCTGACATATACGGTAAATTCGTCGCCGCCGAGTCTGCAGACAATCGACTCGCAGTCTTTGAAACAGTTAAGCAAATGCTCTCCGAAAGCAATGAGAACCGCATCGCCCGTCGAATGTCCGTAATGGTCGTTTACGCCCTTGAAATTGTCGAGGTCCATCATAAAGAGGGTACCCTCTCTGCCCTCGGACAATTCGCCCGACACGACTCTCTCTAAAACGCCTCTGTTAAAGAGTCCCGTAAGTCCGTCCGTTTCGGCTTTGCTTCTTATCTCGTTAAATGCCTCAACCTGGTTCGTGATATCCGAGCCCCAAACCATATAACCCTGCACGATACCGTTTTCGTTCAACGGCTCTTTTCTGAAGCCGTAAACATGTTCGTCCTTGTCGATCGTGCTTCTTTTATCATCAAGAATATCTTTTAAAATTCTGTATCTTTTAACATTTTTTCCGATCTGAACATAGGGGAAAAGCGCTCTTCCGTTTTCGTTCATCATCAAAACTTCGCCCGTCATGTCTACCACGACAACGCTTTCCGAAGTATGATTGAGCGCACTCGCGGCTATTACCTTGGTATTGTTGTTAAAGCCGTATTTAAGCGCGCCGTACGATACTATGCAGATTGCGGCAATAACGCCGAATGCTATGAGATCGTAGGGCGAAATGCCTATGGCTTTGAGCGCTATGAAAAACCAAAGCGCAAATACCGCATAATTGATTATCATTCGTCTTTGGTGCTCGATATAGGAAGTTTCCTTGCTTGATATGTAATTGACCACAAGAAATCCCGCAAAAACCAGGACAATGCAAGTGTAAAAAACTATATACAAAATGCCGGGTTCGAGAATCGCAACCGGATATGCCAGATTGCCGCCCACTTCAAAACTCTTGTAAAAAAGAGTATTGCTGTCCATCGTATATACACCGAAAATCGTCAGTGCGCTTACGCATCCTTCCACGATATATACGGTAACGGGTATTTTCATTCTCAAAAAATCCGCTACAAACCACGTAAAGCAGATTAAAAATCCGCAATCCGCCACATATTCGATTTTGACGACTTCTTTTATGGTTTCGTAGGTCGGACTTATCAGTTCGCCGAAATATCCGACCATGAAAAGCAGTCCGAAAACAAGCGTGGCTATAATGGACGCATTCGATGATTTTTTGCTCTCAACCGCCGCAATCGTCATAAGAACGATGATAAGAACAATCGAGGTGGCCTGCACCATAATAAAAATGCTTCTTATATCGGTCATCGTCGAAAACGCCACCGAAAGTATCAAAAGATGTGCGGGATAATAAACATAGAAGAATTCCGAAGAAAAACGGTTGCCGCCCTTTTCGCCGTTATAATAATAAAGGAGGGAGAGCGGGAGGACAAATCCCAAAAGATAGAGTTTGTCATACCATTTCCAATCGACGTTTACGACATGCGCACTTGTGTTTATAAGCGAGAAAAGCGCTATAACCGCCACTGTCGCAACGGTGGCAATCGCAAAAAGAATGCATTTTTGTTTGAAATTTTCTCTGAAGAAATAGAAGATAAGCACATATACCATCGGAAGAATGGGCCATCCCCCAAGGAGCATCGATATGATGCCAAGGCATATTATCGCTATGATTTTAGCCGACAGCGAATTGTTCTCGTTGGCGGCTATCATTATCGTCAAAAGCGCTATGAGAAGGTCGATGATAATGTTTTGTCTGTATCCGTACATCGACCCGAAAAACATGTAAAAAGGAGTTGCGGAAACAATTCCGAATATAAGAAGCCTGAGCGCATATTTGGTAATGTTTCCCGTATGAATATAGCCTTCCACAATGGCAAAACACATAATCGGAATCGTAAATCTTCCGACCACATGCATAATCTGTCCGAGAACGCTGTCAAAAGGTACCACCGCCCATGCGACATGATCCACGGTCATTGCGAAAACCGCTATTAATTTCAGCGTAAAAAGATTCAGTCCCTTAAAGCTTTTCCCCTGAGTCATAAACCCTCCGAAAGTCATGTTTCGCAGATTTTTCTTATTAAATTATATCCGAGAAAAAGTCCAAAATCAATAAAGGCATAATACTTCACAAAAGCGCCATATTATCATATAATTATAGTGTTTCAGGTTATTTTTTTAGCAAAGGGGATACTATGGGCAAAAAATCTATCAAAGAAAATAAAAACATCTATCAGCTTTCCAGAGAGGAAGCAGGTTTAACGCGTTCGCAGGCCAGCGAAGCTCTTGTTTTTATAAGCGACAGCAGAATCGAAAAAATCGAGAGTGAAAAATGCGAACCTCATCCCGAAGAAATTCTCGCCATGGCAAAGGCATACAAAAAGCCGAGCTTAAGCAACTATTTCTGTTCAAACGAATGCCCCATCGGCCAGCTTTACATTCCCGAACTCAAGGAAAAAGATCTCGCTCAGATTACGCTTGAAATGCTTTCAACGATTAATATTCTTTCCAAGCAGAAAGACCGTCTCGTGGAAATTACCGTCGACGGCAAAATCACCAAGGACGAAATGAAGGATTTCATGAACATTAAGGGCGAACTTGATAAAATGACCGTTTCCATCGAATCTCTCAAGCTCTGGATAGATCAGATGGTTGCCGACGGCAAATGGGTAGAATAAATACTCGGAGGAATTATGAGGAAATTTGAAGGATATACACGCGGAGTAAATTTCGGCGGATGGCTCTCACAGTGCGACCATACCAAACTTCGTTACGATACTTTTATCACCGAAGAAGATTTCAGGGAAGTTTCTTTGAGAAAATTCGACCATGTGAGAATACCTGTCGATTACGAACTTATTTTATCCGAACTCGATTCTTTTAAAAACGTCACTCCCGTTATCGGATACGGTCAGCAGCTTGAATTAAGCCGCGATTACGCTTTTAACGAGAGCGGATTTAAATATATCGATTTTGCAATCGAAATGTGCAAAAAATATTCTCTTAACATGATTCTCGATCTCCACAGGACACCGGGTTATTCTTTCGATCCCTTCCACGGAGAAAAAGGGTTTTTTGACAGCGAAGAATTCCAAAACGTATTCCATTCGATCTGGATCGAATTCGCCAAAAGATACGGAAAGGAATCCGACATTCTTACTTTTGAGCTTTTAAACGAAGTTACAAAGAAAGAATACTCCGACAAATGGAACGAAATTTCCGAGACAACCGTTAAAAACATCAGAAAATTCGCTCCCGATATCCATATAATAATCGGAGGCTATTATAACAACAGCCTCGAAGCTATTAAGGATTTAAACAAGCCTTACGACGATAAAATCGTATATACTTTCCATGCTTACGAACCTCTTTTATTCACCCATCAGGGTGCGTACTGGATTGCAACCATGGATACTTCTTTCAGATGCAATTACGATATGCCTTATTCCGAGTACGAGAAACTTTCGGAAAAATATCTCTGCCAGGCTTATGCATCTTTTAAATCTTTTGACCAAAACGCCCATCCCGACCAAAACTTCTTCGAAGAACTTTTGGCCGAAGCCGTAAGGGTTGCCAAAGAAAGAAATGTGCCTCTTTACTGCGGCGAATACGGCGTTATCAATCTTGCGGACAAAAAAGAAGCCGCCAAATGGTTTAGCGACTTCCATGCCGTAATGGATAAATACAATATCGGACGCTGCGTATGGAATTATAAAGAAATGGATTTCGAAATAAGCAAGGATTTCTGATTGCTTATTCGTAACCCCCGTTGGTGTAACGGGAATAATCCACACCTTTTATTTCAAACCAAGCGGTCCACGCTTCATATTCAACGACGTCATAACCGATACCTGCATCTTCGGTTCTGGCGTCTATTACTTTGCCTTCTCCCACATATATTCCCACATGACCCGGCGAATATACCCCGAGGCCCGGAATGTCGGGAAGTGTCGAAATATCCCCGCTCATTGCGGATTCTGCAAGCAATTCTTCGGTGCCCCTCGCACAGACTTCCACTTTGGATTTAATCAGTCCCGAACAGTCCACATGTCCTTCCTCGCATCCGCCGTAGACATATTCCCAGTTCTCGTTATAGGCCCTTTGGGCCCATTCGACCAGTTCATCCGATGTTACCGTAAGTATTTCCTCTTCGGAAAAAATCATATCGGTTTCCGTCTCGTCTGATTCTTTTTCGGAATCGTCCGCCGTCAAAGTATTCTTTATTGCTTTCGTTTCGGCTTTTCCCGTATTTGAGGATATAATAAGCATAACCGGCTCTTTGGCAACAGTCGGTTCCTCTTTTACACTTTTATACTTTTGAGCGATTTCGTCATTCGCCTTTATTATTATCAATCTTTCTTTTCTTTGTTCCGCAATTATCGAAATAAACAGAACAGTCAGGAAAGATACCGATACTATCAACGAAATCAATATTTTTCTTTTTTTCCCCATATCCGTATTTTACCAAAATTGCCCTTATTTTTCCACTTTTGCCCAAAAACGCTCCAAAGTTTCACTGTAAAAGATTTGTCTTGAATATATATTTTATTTGATATATGATAATTGCTATTACCATTTGGGATTAAAAACGTTAAAATGTCTGTATAAATATAAATAGGAGAATTGTTATGAAAAGCAGAAACGAAATGGATATGTGTTCGGGATCCATTTTCACCAAAATGCTTGTATTTACCATACCGCTGATGCTCTCAAGCATGCTTCAGCTTCTTTTTAATGCGGCCGACATCATCGTGGTTGGCAATTACGCCGGAGACAATTCTCTCGGAGCTGTCGGATCGACGGGTTCGCTTATAAACCTTTTAACCAATCTTTTCATAGGTCTCTCCGTCGGAGTAAACGTTCTTGTCGCAAGATTTTACGGTTCCAATCAAACTGATAATCTTCACGATACGGTTCAGACATCCGTGACACTTAGTGCGATACTCGGTTTCTTTGTTGCTTTTATAGGCTTTTTGTTTGCTCCCACTTTCCTTGTTTGGATGAAACTTGAAGGCGAGATTTTAAGACTTGCTTCGATTTATTTAAGAATTTATTTTCTCGGAATGCCCGCAGTTATGATATATAATTTCGGAAGCGCCGTGTTAAGGGCCATCGGAGACACCAGAAGACCCCTTCTTTTCATGGTATTGTCGGGAATAGTAAACGTGGGCTTAAATCTTTTGTTTGTAATCGTTTACAAAATGAATGTTGAAGGCGTTGCAATAGCGACAGTTATCTCACAAATGATTTCCGCGGCACTTGTTGTATTGTGTCTTATGAGAGAAGACAACGCCATTCATTTTGACATTAAACATATGTACATAAACAAAAGTATCTTTTTTAAAATACTTCAAATCGGTCTTCCCGCAGGCTTTCAGAGCACATTGTTTTCGCTTTCGAACGTATTTATCCAATCGAGCGTAAACAGCTTCGGAGATACCGTAATATCCGGCAACTCCTCCGCTATTAACATCGAAGGATTCGTTTATGTCGCAATGAACGCTTTTCATCAGGCCACAATATCTTTTGTAAGCCAAAACGTCGGAGCGGGAAAAAAGAAAAGAATCAACAAAATTACAATCATAGGTCTTTTGCTCGTAAGTTCAACCGGTCTGCTTCTCGGAACCCTGGTAAACTATTTCGGAACACAACTTCTCGGGATTTACAGCAAAAACCCCGATATTATCGCCGCTGGTCTTATTCGTATCAGAATTATATGCACCATATATTTTCTTTGCGGAATAATGGATGTTATCGTCGGATCTTTAAGAGGCCTCGGCTATTCGACAATGCCTGCAATAGTATCTCTCCTCGGTGCGTGCGTTTTCAGGCTTGTGTGGCTCGCTACGGTGTTTCAAATCGATAAATGGCATACTGTTCAGACCATATACATTTCCTACCCGATTTCGTGGATTTTAACGTTTACGGTACATGTCATCTGCTATATCGCGGTTAAAAGAAAATACGATGCAAAAACCGCGTGATATATGTAATATTTTTATAGCTTAATATGTAAAAACGTCGCACTAATCGCCTGTTGATATTTGTGTGCACAAAAAAATACCGCATACTTTCGTATGCGGTATTTTCATTATGAGCTTTTGAATAATTATCCTTTTACTGAACCGAGAGCTACACCGGCTACGATGTACTTTGATAAGAGTAAGTAAACTATAATCAAAGGAAGTACCGTAAGTGTAAGGCCGGCATAAATTGAACCGAATTCCGTCTTGTAAATATCTGCTCTAAGCAAACTAACCATCATGGGCATTGTATATCTCTTGGGACTTGAAATAAGAACCATAGGAGTAAAGAGGTTGTTCCAGCTACCAACGAAACTGAAGATTGCCTGAGTAGCAATAGCGGGTTTCATGATGGGAAGAACGATTCTGTTAAATATATAGAACTCTCTTGCACCGTCGATACGTGCTGAGTGAACAATTTCAATCGGCAGCGAGGGTACCAGATATTGCCTCATAAAGAATACCATCGAAGGGGCAGCTATCGCAGGAAGAATAAGCATTATAAGGTTGTTTGTAAGATTGAACTTGTAGCACATCTGAAGGAAACCGATTAATGTAAGCTGACCGGGAAGCATCATGACAGCCATAATAAAGCTGAAGAATGCATTTTTGAATTTCCATTCATATACAACCTGTGCATAAGCTGTTAACGAAGAGAAGTAAACAGCCAATGTCGTAGCACCTGCAGCTACGATAAATGAGTTGAAGAAACCTACGAGAGGTCTAAACATATTTTTGGATGTAAGAATTCCGATGTTGCTGAATAAATATTTGGACGGTAAGAATGAAACTGCCGTTGCCTGAATCTGTGTAGTAGATCTTGTCGCATTAACAAACATCATCCAGAAAGGAAGAATGCTTAAAATTGCGAGAAAAGTACATAAAATGTAGATGATAACCTTAAGGATTATGTTTCCGACATTTCCTTTTTCTCTGCCATCCATAGTTAATTGCAAATTACTATTAGACATTTTTTTCTTCTCCTTTCTTTACATCATTCTGCTCATTTTTGCTTTACGTTTGTATTCTTTTTCCTGTTTTCTTATAAGACGTCTCAATTCAACTTCATCCTTATCACGAAGCAGATAGAATACGAGACTGGACAAGAATACGATAATCGCAAACATTATCATACTGGCAGCGGATGCTTCACCGTAAAGATATCCGCCTTGGAAAGCCTTATTGTAAATATATAATGAAGTGGTTGTCGTTGCACTGTCGGGACCACCGTCACGGAACAGTTTGGGAATATCGAACATGTTCAAACCACCGATAAGGGATGTAACCAATGTGAAGAGCAACATCGTCTTGATACTGGGAATAGTAACCTTGAAGAATGTCTGCCACTGATTAGCACCGTCAACTTCGGCTGCTTCAAACAATTCGGGAGAAATACCCAAAACGCCGGAAATAAGAACGATAGCAGTGTATCCGTACCACATCCAAGTCTGAATAAATATAACGACTCCTCGCGTAACATTTTTGCTGAGCAACATGTCCACGGGACCGTCTTTAAAAATATGAAGACTGATAAATAAGTCGTTGATAACTCCCTTGGGATACAGGAACAACTGAGCAAATAACATAGCTACGGTAGCCTGTGTGATGATATTGGGCATATAGAACATAACTTTGTAGAATCCCTGCCCTTTAATCTTGGATCTTCTGTTGGTAAACCAAGCGGTAATCAACAAAGCAAGCATAATCTGGGGAGTAAAGTTTAAGCCCCAAATCAACAATGTATTAAGAAATGCGTTTTTAAAGGATTTATTATGAAGAACGGTAATAAAGTTTTTAAAAGGCTCCGACCAGAGCATGGCGCCCCACCAATCGGAGTTACCGGCACCTCTAAGACCGGAAAAACCTAAAACCAAAGTATATAAAATAGGATATAATTGAAAAATCAGCCACGCAAGAACAAAGGGAATGCTGAATATGTAGCCATATTTTGCATAATCATAAGCTCTTCTCTTTTTCATACGCTCAACCTCCTCGATTCAGAATAATTAATGCTACACACCCGCAGTAACCTTTTTTCGGCCGTATCAAATCAAGTGTGAATTTAGAAAAAAGTCTTGAAAAGAGCAGGTCGGACGAAAGTCCGCCCTGCTCTCATTATTATTAGTTTAACTAATATCTGGCGATGCCAAATTAGTCTACAGCAATACCTAACTGCTCGTTAACCTGAGTCTTGAACTCTTCGATAGCTTCTTCCTTAGACTTGTTGCCAGCTGTGTACTGTCTTACCTGATCTCTGAAGATGTTGTTGATCTTCTCATCATACTGTGTAAGGTTCTTACCGTTAGCAGAAGCGTTAGCGGGAATGAAGTAATCAAACATGTTCTGGCCTGCTAAAAGGTCAGGAGCTGATTTGGACTTAGCCATAACTGTTCCGGAAGCAACACAGTCACCTACGCCACTGCCATCGAATGTACCGTTAGCCCATGCATACTGTAAACCAGCTTCGGAATCATCAAGTGTGATGTACTCGATAAGTTTAGCAACAGCTTCGCCCTTGCCGTTATCGATAGCTGCCTGGCTAGCCATTACCCATGTGCCGCCCCAGAAGAATCCGATAGGAGACTCTGTAACTGCCCAGTCTGTAGCTGTAACAGCATCTTCGCTTTCAGCCTGAGGCTTAATAACGTAGTTAATCAACCAAGCGGGACCAAAGAAACCAAGAACGTCCTTATCACTTGTACCCTTCATATCAGCGTACCAAGCATCTGTCCAGTCCTGAGTATCATTGTGGTAACCGTTGTCTTTAAGTTTCTTGGAAACATCAAAGAATGCTTCTCTCTTAGGATCGATGTAAAGCTTGTCATCTACGATCCAACCCTTGTCAGAGCTGTTCTCGATAGCGTGCCACATATCACCGTCACCTGAGCAGATTCCGTATCCTTTAGCCTTAAGTTCTTCAGCAGCGTCCCAGTACTTATCCCAAGAACCTGAACCGCCACCGATTTTTTCCTTTACGAAAGCGGGATCATCATCGCCCCAAGTTGCCTTAGCAACGGAACGTCTGTAGATGAATGCACCACCTGTAGCCTGGTAACCTAAACCAACTAACTTGCCATCAGAAGGTCTTGTACCGATTTCAATTGTGTAAGGTGCGATTTCAGCTGCAGCTGTCTTGCCAGCTACGTCGATGCCGAGATCTTCGTAAGCACCTGCATACTTAGCCATGTCGCCCTGAGCATACTTAAGAACGAAAGCAGCTTCTGCAGCGAACATATCAACCTGGCCGTTCATAAGAGCCTGGTCAAGAGCATCCTGGTATCCATCACCTGTACCCTTGATTGTAACGTTAACCTTCCAATCAAAGTCAGGGTTAGCTGCCTGATACTTCTCTACCATCTTGGGAACTTCATCTGTGAATGCCCAAAGTTCGATAGTTTTGTCCTTAGGCTCTGATACAGCGGGCTTATTATCACCATCGCCATTGCCTCCACCGTTGCCGGTATCAACAGCAGGTGTCTTTTCACAGCCAACTAAAGTAGCAGCAACCATGCATGTACTTAAAGCACAAGCCATAAATTTTTTCATTACTTTTTCCTCCTTAAATAGGTTTTTGACATCCTATCGTCCGTCTTGTTCAATTTGTATACAAAGTGTACAATCCGAACAATAAAAATGTCGACTTTTGTAATAACAACCCAATTATAATCGTTATGAGGGCTTATTACTTTACAAATATTGCTTCGTTTTTTACATTTCTTGCTTTATGCGTTTCATTTTGCATATTTTTTTCGTCAGATTAGATTAAATTCGCACAAAAGCATGTTTTGAGGCTTAAATTATGTTATACTCTTTGTTGGTTTTTTTATATATTCTATAATTATTCCATAATATTTACAGGAGACGGACTCATGAGAAATATTTTTTCTCCCGACAGTTTTTTAATAAAGACTCTGACACTTTTTTGCGATTTGATGTATTTGAACGCTCTCTTTATTATATGCAGCATTCCGATTTTCACCATTGGCGCTTCCACCACCGCTCTTTATGCGGTTATTTTCAAAAGAATGCGCGGCGAGGTTCCCATCGGAAAAACATATTTCCGGGAATTTAAATCCAATTTCAAACAGTCAACTCTTTTTTGGATACCCTATCTGCTGCTCGTACTTTTCCTCGTAAGCGATGTGTTCATTTCGCACTCGGTACTCCCCGAATCGTTCAGATTTCTGCAGTACCCCTGCTCAATAGCGCTTTTTATCCTTATATATATTACGGTTCTTGTATTTCCCCAAATGGCTCTGTTTGATTCTCCCACCAAACAGATCATAAAAAACTCGGCACTCCTCGGAATCGTCAACTTCCCGACAATAATAATGGTGTTTGTTATTCACATCTTCATATTGTTGATAGCCGATTTGTCCGCGAAATGCCGCGTTTTGGTAATTTCTTTACTGTTATTCTTCGGTTTTGCCGCACTGGCATATTTCTTTTGTATCTTTTACAGAAGAATCTTTCTTAAAGTTCTCGGAAAAGACGAAGAAGAAACACCTTCGGAAGATGAGGGAGACGAAGAAGAGCCCGTTATCTGATTTTATTCCTCAACACCCACGTTTTTCGCATCTTCAAGCAGCCACTTCATAAAGCGTGCCGTTTCTTCGCGATGTTTCGATGTGTCAAAAGATACGGCCAGGGGAAGCGCATCGTCCTCGTAAGCATCAACAATCACGGGAGCATCAATATAGAATGCCACCGGGATTTTATCTCCGTTTGAATCTTTAACGTAATAAATCTTCTCTTCGTAGCGCTTCAGGAAATCCTCATCGTATATTTCCCTTAAATCCAAAGTCGAATCGGTAGCCGAAAAAGCATTTATAACCCATGTATTGGTTATTGCCACGTCAACTCTGCCGGCTATAACCATGGCATTGAATTTCTGTGAGGAAACGGCCTCATCCTGCGAAAAGTCCACAACGCCGGCATCGGTGTTCGGATATCTGAAATTATATTCGATTCTTATGTCTTTGGCGTCGATTTCATTTCCCGTATATTCAACATAATCGTTTTCGACCGCGTGAAAAATTTCCGGTATCTCGAAAGCCGCATTCATGATGCTTAATTCAAGCGCCCTGTCCTTGCTTTCGCTTAAATACGAAGTAATCATTACAACCGCGATTACGATTACGATTGCGGGAATAATGATAAACCATTTGTAATAATCAAAGAAAAATCCGATCTTCTTCTTCGTTTTGGTAAAAGCCGTATCCGGTACTTCTTCGACTTCCTCTTCCTCTTCAGTCTTTTCGGAATACATCTCTTCCTTAATCTTCAAAAGCATTTCGGCCTCGGACAGTTCTTCGTTGTCGCTTTTCGGCTGTCCGGCTTTTTGAACGGCTTCTTTTTCAAGCAATTCTTTTTCTTCGTTGTTTGATTGTTTCTTAACTTTTTTGGCCATTTAAAGAGTATAACCTTTTCCTTTCTTTTGGCCCGAAAAACTCAGGTCTCTATATTTGCGTTTTAAATATTTTTGTTTTTGTAAGCTCCTCGCTTCTTTTATCCGGTCCCGAAAAACCGATGAAAATATCCGCGTTGTTTCCAGTTACGCTTCTTATTCCTTCATCGTTTACGGTGGTAAAAGCGTATGCGGGGATTGTTATTTCGATGATTTTTTCTTCATCGGCAAGAAGACGGATCCTCTTAAATGCGGAAAGTTTCGCATTCGGCACTTCATCGGGTGTTCCGTTTACGTGAACATAGGCCTGCAACACTTCCTCCGCGGGGATTGCGCTTTCGTTTTTAACCGTTACGTTAAAGCTTATTCCGTCCTTGAAAGCCCGGGAAAAGTTTGAGCTTCCGGAAGCTTTGACATCGGTTATTGCCATATCGGCATATGACAAACCGTATCCGAAAGGATAAAGCGGTTCTTTTTCGAGGAATCTGTATGTTCTGCCCTTCATCGAATAATCTTCGAATTCGGGCATTCCTTCAAGATCGCGGTAGAATGTAACGGGAAGTTTGCCCGAGGGTGAAAATTCGCCAAAAAGCATCTTTGCGACTTCAATGCCGCCCCTTGCACCGGGATACCAGGCCTGAACGACGGCATCGGCGTATTTGTCGGCCAGCGACAGATTAAGCGCGCTTCCCGCAGTTACGCATACGATAAAAGGAACTTTGGTTTCGATGATTGTTTCGAGAAGTCTGATCTGGGGCTCGGGCAATTCCAAATCTTTTTTGTCTCCGGAACGGTATTCATTGCCCGTATCGCCTTCTTCTCCTTCAAGCGTTTCGTCGAGTCCGAGGCACAAAACGACAACATCCGAATTACGGGCAACGGCCACGGCTTCGGAAAGCCTGTCGTATTCTCTGGCCAAAAACTGGGTTTTGGGCTGGGATAAGTGGCATCCTTCGGAGAAAAATACCCTGACGTCTTCTCCTACGTAATCCTCAATTCCCTCGAGTACGGTAATATATCTTGAAGATGTTCCGTGATAATTGCCGATAAGCGAGGAACGGCTGTCGGCATTCGGACCGATAACGCCGATTTTTTTGATTTTATTTTTATCAAGGGGAAGAATTCCGTTGTTTTTAAGAAGCACAAGGCTCTCCCTCGTTGCTTTTGCCGCAACTTCCAGATGTTCTTTGCATTCGATCTTTTCAAAAGGAATATCGTCATACTCGTTTTTGTCAAACATTCCGAGAAGAAATCTCGTTGTGAAAAGACGGATTGCGGCTCTTTTAATAAGACTCTCGTCTATAAGGCCCTCGTCAAGGGCATCCAGTATTTTCTGATACGTGCAGCCGCAGTTTAAATCGCACCCTTTTTCAAGGGCAAGTTTGATGCTTTGTTCGGGGGAAGCGGTTATTTTATGTTCTTCGTGGAAATCCCTTACCGCCCAGCAGTCGGAAACGAAGTGACCTTCGAATCCCCATTTGCCGCGAAGCACTTCTTCCATAAGATACGAATGAGCGCAGCACGGTTCGCCGTTTGTGCGGTTGTACGCACCCATGACCGATTCAACCTTTGCTTCTCTAACGCAGGCTTCGAACTGAGGAAGGTATGTTTCCCACATGTCCTTAAGAGTGGCTTTTGCGTCAAAGCGGTGTCTTAAGGCTTCGGGGCCCGAATGAACGGCAAAATGCTTGGCGCATGCCGCTGTTTTAAGATATTCGCCGTCGCCCTGCAAACCCTCGATAAAATTGATTGCGAGTTTTGTAATAAGATACGGATCTTCTCCGTAGGTCTCATGCCCTCTGCCCCATCTGGGATCCCTGAAAAGATTAACGTTGGGAGACCAGATTGTAAGACCCTTGTATATGTCTCTGTCACCGAGTGCGGACTGGAAATTGTATTTTGCCCTGGCTTCGGTGGAAATCACTTCTCCGACTTCCTTTAAAAGTTCTTCGTCAAAAGCGGCACCCATTCCTATTGCCTGGGGAAACATTGTCGCAACACCGGCTCTTGCAACACCGTGAAGTCCCTCGCTCCACCAGTTGTATTCGGGAATACCGAGTCTTTCAACGGCGGGCGCATCGAATCTTAACTGTGACGCCATCTCCTCAACCGTCATCTTACCGACAAGCTCTTCGGCTCTTTTTGCGGCTTCTTCTCTGTTCATTCAAATTCTCCTCACATATTTGACTGACGCATCGCATCGTTTTAATTCTAATATATTTTGGTGATTATCTCAATCAAATCACGGATTTTTCAAATTTGAATTTACAAATATTGCTCTTTTAACAGATATTGCTATGTCGTGATTATCTGATATAATTAAAGCAAACATAAAAGAGGTAAAAAAGATGCCTTCCAACAAAAACACAATGACGGTTTTTACCCAACCCTTCGGTAATTTCGTCTCAAGAAAAGTAAGCAAAGACGAGGAATTCATAGATTATCTTCCGGGCTACCGCTACAGAATATGGCATAACGATCAGGCCACAAACTTTCCCGATCACAAACACGACGCGCTCGAAATCGTCTTTTGTTCACAGGGAACTTATACGGTAACCATCAACAACGAGGATTTCAAGCTCCATGAGGGAGATATTATTTTCGTACCCCCGATGTCTGTACATTCCATTACAGCTCCGGAGTCCGGAGAAAGATTCATCATGCTTTTTGACATATCTTTTTTCGATTATTTTAAATCAAAAAAAGAAGTGCTTGATTTCTTTTCGACTCCGCGCCTTACGGGCATAAATACTTCATCGCACATTTATCCCCTTGTATTTTCTTCGTTAAACAAAATGATTTCGCTTTATTTCGCATTAAACGAAATAAACGAAATCGAAATCTATTCGGAATTGTTAAAAATCATCTCTCTTATGTCGCGTTCCGTCGAAACCGACAGGATCGAGGAAGAAGAAACCATTCTTACGCATTCGGAAATCTACAACAAATTCGTGCGCGTTCTTTCATATATAGAAACAAACTATTCCGAAGATCTGAATCTCGAAACCGTCGCTAATACCGCGGGCTTTTCGAAATACCATTTTTCGAGGCTTTTCAAACAATATACGGATTCGACTTTTTACGATTATCTTTGTCAAAAGAGAATCATCGAAGCAAAGAAGCTTTTGATTTCAAACGCACCGGTTACCGAAGTTGCTTTCCAGGTAGGTTTCAACAATCTTACGACATTCTGCCGCTGCTTCAAAAAATATACCGGATGTTCGCCGACCCAGTACAAGAACAAAATTTCCAAGGAAGAAAGCATTTCGGTAAACGATATTTTCGATGTCTACCATACAACCAACGAAACCGTTTCCGTCCAATAAATCCGAAACAGATTCCTTTTTGGAATCAAATGAAGAATTCCAATATCAAAAAGACAAATAAAAAAAGCCGTTTCGAAAAACGGCTTTTATTTTATGCCTCTACGAGACTTTCCACATTCGATCTGTCAACAATCGAAAGTCTGCAATTGATGAAGTTGTCGAGTCTTTCACCCGTAACAATATTGTTGTAAAGCCAGATGATGGGATCGTGGCCCTGTCCGAAAGCATCCTGTCCGATTGCCGCCGCGATTACGCCGGCTTTGATCTCGGAGAAAATCTCCTGATTGTGGTCAAAGCACACAAGGCTGGTCTTTCCGACTCTTCCCGTATCTCTGATGGCCTTTGCCACCGAGAGAGGAAATCCGTTTGTAAGGAATACGATTCCGACCTCGGGATGTTTTTGAAGCGCTGCCTTGGCGGTAGCATATACTTCGTCTCCGTCATCGGTAACGAATACCTCGTCGACAATCTTCATTCCTTTGGCGCCCTTAAGCTGCATCTTGAAGCCTTCGCTTCTTTCGACGTTAACGCCGACAGTCAAATCGCCGGTAAGCATAAGTACGTTACCTACACCTCCCATCTTCTTCTCGGCGGCTTTCGCTCCGAGAATACCGGGTTCGTGAGGATCGGGTCTTAAGCATGCGATTCTTCTTATTTCCTTATCGCAGTCGCAGTTAAAAGACATTACCTTTATTCCTTTGTTTACGGCTGCTTTGAACTTCTCATTGGCACCGCCCAGGAATCCCGGGAAAATGATACCGTCGAAATTTCTGTCGATTGCCGACTGTACCGTCGAACGAACCAGTTCGTCAAGCGATTCCTTGCCGTGAACGATCAAAGGAACATATTCGATAACGGCATTTTTGCCTTCAAGTTCTTTTTGTGCATAAAGAGCACCTTTTCTTACACCGTACCAGAAATCGTTGTCAAGCATGCTCATTTCAAGAATCTTGACCGTCTTGCCCGATGTCTTTTCAACGGGAACGACTGCGGTATTAAACTGCTTTAAGAGATTCTGAATACCCGAAAGCATGCCTTCGAGATTGTTCGTATTGACTCCGATTTTGGTGGATTCGGCCGCTACCTCTTCGGAAACCGCAGCTATCTCGTGAGTATTCTCACTGATAATCTGAGCCGTTTCGAAAAGATTCTCGGCCTTGGTCTTTGATTCGTCGGAGTTATCCGCCATTACATCAAAGAGACCCGAAATATCGTTAATATTGTTTTGAATAACCAATGAGCTTTCATTAATCTCCCTGAAGGAAGTATTAACGTTTAAGAAAGCATCCCTGCTGCGGTTAAAGGTCTTTTCGCAATTGGAAATACTGTCGTTAACCATGCGGCTGCTGCCCATGATTTCCTCAAGTATCTGGCTGATGGTCTGCATGCCGTCCCTGGTCTTGCCCGACATCACATTCATTTCATCCGCAACTACCGTAAATCCTTTTCCGGCCTGACCTGCTCTCGCGGCTTCAATCGAAGCGTTGAACGCAAGAAGTCTTAACTGGTCGCTTATCTCGACAATGAAATCTCCGACTTTACCGATTCTTTGGATTTCGTTGTTAAACTTTGAAAGGATTTCGTTAATCCTGTTCAAATCGGTCGCCATCGTGTCCATGTCTTTTTCGAGATCTTCGACATTGATCATACCCTTTTCGCTGGTATCCACGGTTCTGTCGAGGCTTTCCTTGATGGATTTCATCGAAGCGTCGATTTCCTGCATCTGGGTATTGTTGGATTCGATAAGTTTCAGATTGTCTTTTACGAGTTCGAGCTGTTCCGCGGTTTTAATCGCTACATTTGTTGCCCCATCCGCAATCTGTTCATTGCCTTTGACATTTGCTTCGACGCTCTCCGACAATACATCTATCGCATCCGAAAGCGTGACAACGTTAACCTTGGTGGCTTCGACAAAAGTCATAAGGTTGTTTTTAATGGAGTTGAACGCGCCGGCCATAATGGCATTGTCGTTGTCGATGTTTTCAAGACTTACATCGTCGACATTCAACTTACCCTTTGTTATAAGCTCTGCCTGTTTTACTATTCTCTCCCGTGAATTCCTCTTCTTCAATAGGACGATCAGAAGCACTGCTATCGCAATCGCTTCAAGGATCGCAAGAACCAAAAAAGGTATAAAGCTCATATTGCTACCCCCTGTGCGGATTAATCTTCGTCGTAAGGTTGCATGGTAATTATCTTACCGTTCTCATCATACTTAAGCTCTCTGAACTTTACACATCTTCTGTGGTTTACGCCGCCCGAAAGTGACGAATCATGATAGAAAAGATACCATTTTCCGTCAATCTCAACGATCGAATGGTGTGTTGTCCATCCGATAACGGGCTCGAGGATTCTTCCCTGATATGTAAAAGGTCCTTCGGGTGAATCGCCGATTGCGTATACGAGATAATGTGTTGTTCCGGTTGAGTATGAAAGATAATATTTTCCGTTGTATTTGTGCATCCAGGGGCCTTCGAAGTATCTTCTGTCTTCGTCGCCCGCCTTGATGGGTTCACCGTTTTCGTCAAGAATTGTAATTTCCTTGGGTCCTTCGGCAAACTGAAGCATATCGTCGGTGAGTTTTGCCATCTGAGGTCCGAGTGCCTTTGCATCTGCGGGAATCTCTGCGGGATTTGCAACGAATTCGCCTGTCTGCCATTTTTCAAGCTGTCCGCCCCAGAGTCCGCCGAAATAAATATATGCGGAGCCGTCGTCGTCAACAAGAACGGCGGGATCGATACTGAAGCTTCCCTTAATGTAATCCGCTTCGGGTTTAAAAGGTCCTACGGGGCTGTCCGATACGGCTACACCGATATGGAATCTCAAATCCTTGTCTCTTGCGGGGAAATAGAGATAGTATTTTCCGTTCTTGAAAGCACAGTCGGGTGCCCACATCTGTTTGCTTACCCAGGGAACGTCTCTCATGTTTAAAGCTTCGCCGTTATCGATGCAGGGAGCATCAACATTATCCATTGAAAGGACATGGTAATCCTCCATCTGGTATTCATCACCGTCATCGTTGTCCTCGCCGTCATGCTCGAGATCGTGCGAAGGATATACGTAAATCTTTCCGTTAAATACATGAGCGGAAGGATCGGCGGTATAAATGTGTGTTACCAAAGGTTCTTTTTGTTTTGCCATTTTATAGGTCTCCTTTCAAAGCCTGAATTTTTAATTTTTTAAGGATTAAATCCTATTTTGATTATATCATAATTTCAAGGTCGCGCAATCGTTGTATTTGCTTTATTTTCAATAATTTCGGCGCATTTTTTGAATTATCTTCCGGGGTGGGTCCGATAACCTTTCGGGAATCAGTCATCAAGATTGAAATTCTCCGCCAGATAATCGTTTACGACCTTGATTACGGTCTGCTGTTTAAGATAATTTTCGCCGAATCTGTCTACAACGTCGCTTTGGCTGTCGCTCGAAAGACCGAAGGATGCGGTAACCTCTTCGACTTTTTCGTCGGTGATATTCAGACCGTATTGTTCGTAAAGCGCCTGCATTACAAGGTTTTTCTTGGCTTCCGTCCCGGCCGCTTCCCTGATGTACTGCCTGTATTCGCTCTTGCTCATTCCGCGCATGGTGTATACATCGTCATATGCATTGAATCCGTAAAGATTCTGATATGTGGCATTGGTTGTTTCATACTGTTTGTAATCCTTTGCCTTCATGAATTTTTTGACTTTGGAAAGATAACTTGCGGGATATGATTTGATTTCCGATTCCTGAACGACATATTCTTTCAGATAATTGTCAAAAGCCGTCTCGGCATAATTTCTTCTGTATTCTTCAAGAAATTCCTCGCAGTTTTCAACATTCGATCCGAAATTTCTTTTGACAAAATCATCGTTGAATTCGGCCGGCAAATAAATGCCGTTAATCGTAATCTCATAATCGGCGGTTTTGCCCGCGAGTTCCTCGTTGCCGAATTCTTCGGGATAATCGACTGAGATTTCAAAGGTCTCTCCGGTTTTATGACCGATAATCTGTTCATCGAATCCGTCGGGAAGATCTCCTGCACCGAGTGTTACTCTCGTTCCGTTTCCGTTTGTGCTTCCGCCCTCGTATTCCTTTCCGTCTACTTTGCCGACAAAGTCTAAACTTACGATATCTTCTTCTTTTACTTCAACACCCTTATTCGTGAAGAGTTCGGGATAAGAATCGACAATCGCGTTTATGTATGATTCTTCCTCATCCGCCGAGGGATAATAATCCTTTGCGTTTTTGTTTATCGCATCCAAATCCGCGAGTTTTACGTGTTTTGAAGCCTTAACGTTTTTGATAAGCCCGTTGTCGTCAAGTCCGATCGAATAGTTCAAATCCTTCTCGGCACTTTTGTTGAAATCGAAAACAAGCGCGCCTACGATTATTCCGACCACCGCAATTGCCACTGCGATTCCGGCAATACGTATCATGGTCTGGCGTCTTTGGGCTTTTTTCAGTGCCTCCTTTTTTTTCTTCTGTTCGATAAGTCTTTTTTTCTGACTCATAGCTTCCTCCGTAACTACGACTGATTGGCATCGGGTACACATTTATGCGATATTACCGCTTCGTAGTCGTATCCTCTGTCAGAGTTTCTGTTTATTTTCTTTAATTCGAAATATCTTAATTCGTTGTATGAAAGATTAAAAGACAGTTCCGCCTTTTTGCCTGAAATCATTTTCGAAGACGAAACGATTTCGGGTTCCGCCGCTTTTCTCAAAAGCTTTTTGCCCGCTTCGTCCGGCGAAGAAGGCTCGCCCATTTCATGCCATGTCTTCAAAGGATTGCCGTGTTCCTCGTTGACGATTTCCTCAAAGCAGAAATATTCTCCGTCTTCGAGTCCTTCGATTTCGAGTTCAACCGGCAAATCTTTCTTTTCGAGATGAAAATCGGGGTTCCACAAAACGCCGCGTATTGCGCCGTCTTTTGTTTTAACCGCAACGCAGTTATCCTCTTTTACGATACATTCGCCTTCAAGTCTTTTGTAGAAGGAAAATGTGTGGAACGTGGGCTTTTTGATAAGGCCGTCGGCCACCAGACCGAATCCACCGTGGAAAGGCGTAAACGGCACGCCGAATTCCTCAAACACGTCTCCGAACGTCCAGTAGGAATAAGAATCGTGTTTGTCTCCGAGGCGCGAAAGCATATGGGCAACATATGCCGCATTGAGCGCGGTATCGTGAATCGGGGCGTTCGGAACATAGGATGTGTTGAATTCCGTGATAAAAAGTTGCATTCCCCTGAATTCGTCATAGGAATCCACGATATCCCTCGATCTTTCAAGCCATCCGAAGGCTACTTCGGGTTCATGCAAATCTATATAGGCATAATGCCCCTGCATTTTGGGCATATAGCTGGTGTAATGGTGTCTTGAAACGAAATCAAGCGGCAGATTTTTCTCTTTTACGTAATCAAGAAAACTTTTAAGCCATCTTTCGTCGTCCACGCCGCAGATGGCGGGTCCGCCGACCTTAATGTTTTCGTCGATTTCCTTGATGCCCTTTGCCGTAAGTTCGTAAAGCTTGAAATATTCCTCCATGTCGGCGTCTTTCCAGAACGAAGTAAGATTCGGTTCGTTCCATACTTCGACAGGCCAGGTTTCGACTTCCTCTCTTCCGTAACGATTCATCAGATGGGAGAGAGTTGCCTGCACGAGTCTGACCCATTTATCGTAATCCTTCGGAGGAGTGATATTTCCTTTCCAAAAGAATGTGGTTTCTTCGCCGGATGCGAGATCCTCAGGCATGAAACCGAGTTCCAAAAGGGGCTTGATGTTAAGCTCGAGATAAGAATCCATAACCATGTCAAGATAAGTAAAACAGTACTCTTCCACAGCAGGTTCGTCTCTGAAACTTCTGTCCCTGAAAATCGCCATGTATTTCGAAAAGAGGCCGTGACCTCTGATATACGAAAAACCTATTTCATCCTGAACCAGTTTCAGCTGGTCAAGATACTCTTTGTGCAAAGCAAGATCCATTCTTCCGGTTCCGACGCAATGACAAGCTTTGTTATTAAAATTCAATGTCTTTTTTAAGTCTGCTCTGTATTTCATTTTCGCTCCATTCTTATTGTATTTCGGCTTTAAATATAACCAAAACTGATTGTACCATATTTACACGGCAGATTCTATATTACATTACTTATATTTTAATATTTATTTATATGTTTTCCCGTAAAAAGCCACCCCCTTTTAAAGGAGTGGCTTTTTTATGTTATTACACCTATTTACAATTTATGTTTCTAGTTCTTTGCCAAAAGCTTGAAGCCTCTCTTGGATACTACGTCGAAGATAACGGCTGCAAGAAGAACGAGACCTTTAACAACCTTCTGCATGTTCTGGTCAACGCCGAGGATAAGCATACCGAGGTTGATGACACCCATAAGGGTCGCACCGATGATTGCACCGGGAACGGTACCGATTCCGCCGTATGCGGAAGCACCGCCGATGAAACAGGAAGCAATGGCATCCATTTCGTAGTTCTGACCGTACTGAGGCTGAGCCGATGTCATACGGGCAATTGTAATCATACCTGCAAGTGCTGCCAAAAATCCCATGTTCATATAAGCAAGGAAATATGTTCTGTTTGTGTCGATACCCGAAAGTCTTGTTGCTTTCTCGTTACCGCCGACTGCGTAGAAATAACGTCCGACGGTCGTGTTCGATGTGATGTAGGTATAAATGAAGATTACAACCATAACTATGATAAGAACCGTAGGAATACCTTTGTACATCGAGAGCAAAACGGTTACGGCGATCAAAACTGCCGAAATCAAAACCATTTTTACAATCCAGGGAGCGGGTTTTTCAACTTCGTATCCTTTTTTGAGTCTCTTATATCTTCCGAGAATCTGAAGTACAAGGAATAATGCAACCGCCAGGAAACCTACGATAAGACATGTTATGTTAAAAGTAATAAACTTTTCGGGATCATCCGGCGTGGGAGTATCAATTCTAAATACGGGTCCGGGAACATAGCAGTCCGCACCGCCGCCGAAGAATTTAACGAATCCGACCTTGTCCGCAATGGGAATTGTAAGACCTTCCAATACCACGTTACTTAAGCCTCTGTAAATAAGCATTCCGGCAAGCGTAACGATGAACGGGGGAATTCTTACGTATGCAATCCAGAAAGCCTGTGTTGCACCGATAAGTGTTCCGATTGCAAACATTATAATAACCGCTATGGGCCATTCTACTTTGGCATTTACCATAAGAGTGGCACCTACGGCACCTACGAAACAAACGACCGAGCCGACCGAAAGATCGATGTTACCTCCGGTAAGGATACAAAGAAGCATACCTGTTGCCAAAACGAACACGTATGCGTTCTGGGAAATAATATTACTTATGTTTATGGGCAAAAGTATCGTTCCTCCCGTACTTATGGCAAAGAATGCCACTACCAGAGCGAGTACGATAACCATTGCATATTTTTTGACAAATTCAATGACTTTTACGCTGCCATTCTTTTTTTCCATCACTCTTCTCCTTTATCTTGAAATTTGTTGAATGTATTCAAAACGAATTGTATCGTTATTCGCTTTCGCTTTGGATAATGCAGGTCATGATTGCTTCCTGCGATGCTTCTTCCGCCGTCATTTCACCGACGATTCTTCCTTCATTCATAACGTAGAATCTGTCGCACATACCGAGAAGTTCGACCATATCCGAAGATATCATGATTACTGTCTTTCCTTCGGATGCAAGCTGATTCATAATGCAGTAAATCTCGTATTTCGCACCGACATCGATACCACGTGTGGGTTCATCGAGAATCAATACATCCGGTTTTGCAAACATCCATTTTGCGAGAAGAACTTTTTGTTGGTTTCCGCCGCTTAAATTACCGACGTTCTGTTCAACCGTAGGACATTTTGTTTTAAGTTTTTCTTTATATTCTACCGCAACCGCGAATTCTTTGTCTTTATTGATGACGGTGTAGCGGCTTACTTCCGAAAGATTTGCCAAAGTGGTGTTGAACTTGATTGAATTGCTCAAGATCAGTCCGTTGCCCTTTCGGTCTTCGGTTACATATGCAAGGTGGTGCTGAATCGCATCCTGAACACTGTTGAGGTGGATTTCTTCTCCGTCTTTGAAAATTCGGCCTTTGATTTTTTCGCCGTAACTCTTGCCGAATACGCTCATTGCGAACTCGGTACGTCCCGCACCCTGCAAACCGCATATTCCGAGTATTTCGCCCTTTCGTGCATAAATATTTACGTTATCGATAACCTTCTTTTCGGAATAAATTGGATGATATGCGTTCCAATCCTCAACCCTGAAGCAGATGTCTCCGATATTCTTTTCTCTTTTGGGGAAACGGTCTGACATTTCTCTTCCTACCATTCCCTTGATGATTCTGGATTCGGAGATGTCGTCTGTTTCCTTATCGAGCGTTTCGATTGTGGATCCGTCACGGATAACCGTAATCTTATCTGCAACATAAGAAATTTCGTTAAGTTTGTGAGATATGATAATCGAGGTCAGACCTTCTTCTTTGAATTTCAAAAGAAGATCCAATAAATCCTTCGACTCGTTTTCGTTAAGTGATGATGTCGGTTCGTCAAGGATCAAAAGTTTTGCTTTTTTTGCAAGCGCTTTTGCGATTTCTACCAGCTGCTGTTTTCCGACACCGATATCTTTAATCAAGGTACGTGAAGATTCTTTAAGTCCTACCGTTCTTAAATATTCATCACTCTTACCGTATGTTTCAGACCAATCAATCTTCCAGGAATTTCCTCTTTCGTTTCCGAGGAACATATTCTCTCCGATTGTCATATAAGGAATGAGCGCAAGTTCCTGATGAATAATAACTATTCCCAATGCTTCGCTGTCCTTAATGTTCGTAAATCTGCATTCTTGACCGTTATATAATATTTTTCCTTCGTATGATCCGTAAGGATAAATACCGCTTAATACATTCATCAATGTCGATTTACCCGCTCCGTTTTCGCCTACGAGAGCGTGGATTTCGCCTTCTTCTACCTGAAGGTTGACATTGTCAAGTGCTTTAACGCCCGGGAATATCTTGGTTATATTTTGCATTTCAAGTAATATTTTGGCCAATTTTATCCCTCCTGATTTAAATTTCGGTTAATTTATCAAAACCTGTTTTGTCACAATTTTTCTTTTTACATAGTTAAGTCCCCTTTAATAGTCATGAAAAAAGGGGACTTAACCTTATGTAGGGAATGAGATGAATTTAATTCAACTCATTAGGGAACTACTGTAACTGCTCCTCTGTGTAGTACTTGGAATCAATCAAAATCTCTTTGTAGTTGTTAGCATCTGCGAATACCGGCTCGCAAAGGTATGAAGGAACAACCTTAACGCCGTTGTCGTATGTTTCTTTATCGTTAACGGGAGCTTCTGTGCCCTTAAGGATAGCGTCTACCATCTTAACTGTCTGAGATGCAAGTGTACGTGTATCCTTGAAGATTGACATAGACTGCTTGCCTGCAAGCATGTTCTTTACGTTAGCGATATCGCAGTCCTGACCTGTGATGATGGGCCAGTTGTTGTGGTTGCCTGCGTAGTTTGCAACAAGTGCGTTTGTTACACCGAAAGCTGTAGAGTCATTTGAACACATAACTGCGTCAAGCTGTGTGCCGTCTGCATAGTTAGCGGAAATGATAGCTTCCATTCTTGCCTGAGCTGCATCGGATGCCCAGTTAGCTGTAGCAACCGTATTGAAATCGATCTGATTTGAAGGAACTGTAATCTGGCCGTTCTCGATGTAAGGATTAAGAACTTCCATAGCACCGTCATAGAAGAACTTAGCGTTGTTGTCACCGGGGTCACCTGTGAAGATTTCCATGTTGTATCCGCTCTTGCCGTCTTTAAGACCTAACTGATCTTCGATGTACTGGCCCTGCTTTGTACCAACAAGCTTGTTATCGAATGTTGCATAGTATGTAACAGCGTCCGTGTTCATGATCAAACGGTCATATGCGATAACTTCGATACCTTTTTCTTTTGCCTTTTCAAGAACTGTACCGAGTGAATTACCGTCGATAGAAGCGATAACGAGTACGTCACATCCCGAAGCAATCATGTTCTCGATCTGAGTAACCTGAGTATTGATGTCGTTTGATGCATACTGAAGATCTACTGAGTAGCCGGCAGCTTTAAGCTCTTTCTCCATGTTGGAGCCGTCCTGGTTCCATCTCTGTAAATCCTTTGTAGGCATTGCAACGCCGACTTTCTTACCGCCTGCACCGCCTGCTGTACATCCAACAAGTGATGTAGCTACCATACCGGTTGCAAGAAGAACACTGAGTAATCTTTTTTTCATTTCTTTACCTCCCATAAAAATGTGAAATGTTAGTTTCATGACTACAGATAAACCTTAACACACCTTTTCGCAAAAAAAATTGCAAGATTCTTCAATTTTTTGATATCTTTCAAAATCAAAAAAAGTGTATGCTATCAAAAAATTGTCAGCATACACTTTTAATTGACAAAAAAATGCTATACCCTTATTCCTCATCCGGAACATTCAGATAAACGTCCTCTCTGGAATGGAAACCGCTGTTGATAATGACTTCGTCAATGTTATCCGCCGTAACCGGAATGGGGGTAAGACTTATGTATGGAACATCGAACGTTCCGTTGTTCATCGTCTCTTCGGTACCGATGTCTTCGTTTTTGGCAAGTTTGATTGCGCATTCGGCCGCCTGTTTTGCAAGAGCGTCAACCGGTTTGTACACGGTCATAAGCTGTGTGCCTTCCACGATTCTCTGGCAGGCTTCAAGATCCGCATCCTGTCCGGTAACCGGAATATTTCCCGCAAGCCTCTGTTCGGAAAGGGCCGCCACAACCTTGCTGGCTATATTGTCGTTTCCGCACATGATCGCATCCGCTTTGGATATCGTATCTATATTGGAATAAACATATTCATAGGCTATTTCCGCTCTCCAGCCTTCGCAATGCGTTCTGTCGGCAATCGTAACATTGTTTTGATTCATTACGTTCAAAAAGCCTTCTTCGAGAGCCGGCACATTGTAATCCGCGGGCGAACCGCCTATCATTACGATATTGCTGCCTTCTCCGATGCCGGATGCCACAAGCGTTTCTCCCATCTGCGTTCCGACGGTGGTGTTGTCGAAAGAAATATAAAGATCCAAATCGGAATCCCTTATTATTCTGTCGTAGGCTATGACTTTTATTCCGGCGTTCTTTGCTTTTCTGACTTCTTCGGAAAGCGTGTCGGCATCAATGCATATAATAACGATAACATCCACGTCCTGCTCTATGAGATACATAATCTGCTTTTTCTGTTCCTCGATATTGCCGTTGGCGTTCTGTACGTTTACCTCCGCTCCCATTTCCTTGGCCGTGGACACAAATACATCCCTGTCCCTTTGCCATCTTTCGATGACAAAAGAGTCAAAGGCCATACCGATTTTGACCGTATCGGGTTCTTTTTCGGTTTTTTCACCCGAATCGCCTTCTTTTCGCGTGCAAGCGCAAAGAAGCCCGAGTGCAAGAACAATGCTTAATACTTTGCAAAATAATCTCTTTGTCTTTTTCATATTTCAAACCTGTATAAATATAGTTTCGATACATTGCGGTTAAAGTGCGTCCTTGTATTCCGTGGGAGATACGCCCTCGTATTTTTTAAATGCCCTGCTGAAATAGTTCGGATCGGAAAAACCTACCGAAAAACTTATCTCTTTGACCGACGCTTCCGATTCGGAAAGCATCTTCTTTGCATTTTCGATTCTTACCCTGCTTAAATATTCGACGTAATTTTCTCCGGTCTCCTGTTTGAAAAGTTTGCTGAAATAATAGGAACTTATGTTGCAGTATCTCGAAATATCGTCAAGGGAAATATCCTTCATGTAGTTTCTGTTAATGAATGCTTCGGCTTTTTCGATGAGGCTCTCCGATTTTTCGCTTCGGTTGTTCTCGACTTTTTGCGTAACTTCGACGATCTTTTTCAAGAACCAGTCCTTAATGTCATCCGTATCTTCCATTCCCATCACGGTCGGGAGATAATCCGTGCGGCTCTTGAATTCGTATGTGTTTCCGCCCTTGATGTACAAAAGCCTTTCGGCATAAAGAACAAATTCCAAAACCTTGAGTCTTATATCCATCAGACCGTCGGGGAAATTTTCAACCATCCAGTCGAAGTACTGTCTCGCCGCATTTCCGGCGCCCACGTAATCGCCTTTTTCAACCATTTCGAATATTCTGTTTTCCGTTTCGACGGGATAATTCTCTTCGTAATCGCATCTTAAATCCAAATCGTCCGCATGCGCGACTCTTCCGTTTGCGCTTAAAATTGCCTGCAGCGCTTCATCATAGGATTCGTTCAGTCTGGAGAATTCTTTTACGCCGCCTATTCCGATTTTAAAGTCTCCCGACAGTTTCTTTTGAAGAGTGCGCGTAAATTCCCTGGTCTTTTCTATAAGCGCGTTTCTGTCGGAATAATCCATTTCCTTCTTTTCGTAAGGAACAAGCACCGCGATTTTGTTGGACATGACGTTTCCGACCGTTCCGCCGCAGAAATCCTTGATATAGGATCTTAATTCAGAATAGTGGTTCTGAAGACGCACGCTGCTTCCCACCGCATTGGTAAGTTTGGACTCCTCGTCCTGCTCTCCGCAGACAACCGCCATCATGTATCCGTAATCTTCTTTTATTCCGAGGATGTTTTTGTAATTGTAAGCTTCTTCGGAAAATTTGTTTTGAAGGAAAATACTGTAAATAAGACCGCTCTCGAGCATCGGAATGACCATTTCCATTTTTTCCATGATCATAAGGTCGTTGCTTCTTCTGGCTCTTTCCTTGTCAATCATGTCCATGGCGCGTTTAACGACGGATATGATTTTGTTCTTTTCCATCGGCTTGGTAATATAATCCAAAACGCCGAGTTTGATGGCTTCGGTCGCATAATCGAATTTATCGTAGGCGCTCATTACGATAAAGATAACATCCCTGTTCTTTTCCCGGATTTCCTTCATCGCATCGATGCCGTTGATTCCGGGCATCTGAATATCCATGATGGAAATGTCCGGGCGGAAAGTTTCCGCAAGCTCGATAACGCTTCTTCCCGTTTTGGCATATTCGATTGTGCATTCTTTGCCGAATTCTTTTTCAAGGACGAATTTGAGTGAATCTATAACGATTCCTTCGTCATCGGCAATCATAATTTTATACATTGTTCCGCTCCCTTATATCTCATTCCCTTTGCGGTTTATTATTCTTTTGAAAGTCTGATTATTACTTCTGTTCCCTTGTTTTCGCCTTCGCTTATTATGGATACGCTGTCCTCTCTGTCGGTAAAGAGTCTGATTCTGTTAATGACATTGTTCATGCCGATGCCGTGCGCTCCGACAGGCGAAGGTTTTTCGTCTTCTCTTAATTTTCCGCTTAAAACTTTGTCTATCATTTCACCGGACATTCCGATACCGTTGTCCTTTACGCTGATGCAGACAAAATCGTCCTTTGAATAAACGCGGAGGGTGATTTTTCCCTTTCCTTCCATTTCTTTTATGCCGTGATTGACGGAATTCTCAACGACGGGCTGAAGAATCATGCTGGGCATCAAAACATCGATAACGCTCTCGTCAATGTCTTTTTCGTATTTGATGTCTCCCGAAAAACGAACATTCAGAATATAAATATAATGATCGATAAGGTTGATTTCGTCGCGAAGTTTTACGGTCGTATTTCCTTCGCGTACATTGTATCTGAAAAATTCGGCGGTGTTTTGAATGTAATCGTAAGTTCTTTGCGCTTCTTCCATCATTGCAAGCTGTGCGCCGGCGTTTAATGTGTTAAAAAGGAAATGCGGGTTAATCTGCGTCTGCAGGTATTTAAGCTGCGCCTCCTTAAGATTGGCTTCGATTCTGAGTTCCTTCTCCTGCATGTTACGCTCGTATTCCATGTTTTCCTTAATCTGCTCGATATACTGTCTGATACTGACGACCATGTTGTTGAAGGTCTTTGTTACGACACCTATTTCATCGTTCGACGTAATGGGAATCGTTTCTATTTCAAAATTACCCTTTGCGACTTCATCTGCGGATTTGGCAAGCTTTCTGACGGGATCCATGAGCGAGCTGGTAAAACCGATCACAAAAAGCGTACTTCCAAGTGCCGCACCGAACATGACGATAAGAGTAACCGTTTCGAAAAATCTGAATGCGGTGAGCAAATCCTTAAAGTTTGTGGAATTGCTTTTGAATCTTTCTTTGTTAAGACTGTTGATGTATGTGTTTATGTAATTGTACAGTCTGCTTGCCTTGTCGTATTCGCTGCTGTACTTTTCTACGTTTCTTCCTCTCTTGGCTTCAATGGCATAACCCGTGGTCTGAAGATATTCCTCGGACATGTTTCTTATGTTTTTTTCCATAAGATCGTAACTGTCGCCGGATACGTCATTGTTGAGTTCGCTGATCAATTTGTTGTAATCCTGCTCACTCTTGTAATATTTTTCAAGCGAATCCGTGGTCTTGGTGTTAAGATAGTCCGTCATGCTGCTTTGAACTTCGCCGATGGACATGGCAAGTTCGTTTAATTTGATATTGTCGCGGTATACAGAATCCATTTCTCCGGTCATTCTGTTGATACCGATGACAAGCATGATGTTTACGATAAAAATCAGGACACTCGCCATGATGAATATACTGCTTAATTTGACCTGCAAAGAAATCGGGGGTCTTGAATGTTTTTCTCTCATTCCGTTGCCTCCTCTGTTTCTTTCAGGTAGTCTTTTACATTGTTTTTGTCGATAAGCGTAACGTCTACAAGTTTCAGCTGGCTTATGTTTCCGGTCTCTTCGAATTCTTTTATGGCATCAACGCAGTAAACACCCATCTGGTGCGTATCAACGGATACGGTCGAATGAATGACGTTACGGGAAATGCCCCTCAATATGGATTCCGAATCGTAATATCCGAGAATCAGGGATTTACCTACCTTGTTGTAGTCGACGAGGGACTGATAAACACAGTTGGTGTCGGTCTCGTTTAAGCAGACGATAACGTCGGGAGTTTCCTGCGATCTGAAAATATCACGTATGGATTCTTCCGTGGTAAATGTGTTTCTGTTATCCACATAGGCAAGCTCCATGTCTATATTCGTCTGTATGTCCTGCTCCGTGGAAATTACGTTTTTGATACCCGAAACAACGAGGTTCTGGCTGGAGTTGGCGGAATACGAATTGACAAGAACAACCACTTTCAAAACATCGTTCATGTGGGTCGATGCCGTGGTATTCGAAAGTTCGGATTCCTTTGCAATCTTTATGATCTGCTTGCCGTATTCGCGTCCGAGACTGTAACTTCCGACGGAAACATAACAGCATCTTGCGGAATTGGCGCTGTCTCCGTACACCGTAACAACGGGAATATCCTCTCTGACCGCTTCGTTTATAAGCAGATTCATTTCCTCGCTCTCTTCGGAATAAAGAATAATACCGTCCACATTCGAAGCGATGGCTATTTCCATAAGTTCTTTTTCGTCGTAATCCTCGGACAGATTTTCACCCATCATCTCAACGTAAACGCCGTTTTTGACTCCTTCTTCGAATGCACCCTTGTAAACCGACTTCCAAAAATCGAGTTCCCTGTCCGAAGTGATCATTACATAATATTTATTGAAATCGGCATCCGATGCGTCGACATCGAGCCCCGTAATCGATTTGTGAGATTCGCCGGATTTGCCGGCAGCCTTAATCGAACGCGAAAAATACATTGAAACGGCAAAAGAAATCAGGACCACAATAAAAATCATGGCCGAGTAAACAAGAAGTATTTTTTTGGTGGAATATCTCTTTTTTTTCATTTTTTTGTACACAAAAAAGTGCGAAAGCACTCGTCTTTCGCACTCAATTATATCAATTAATCCCTCCAAACTCAATATGATATAACCCGCGTAAATTGCCCGATCAGCCTCTCATCGCACGGTCCGTTCTTATTTGCGCAAAGCAGTCTTCGCTGTCGAGGATTTCGCTCATTGCGACGCATCCCTTGGCCGAACGCATTTTGGAAACCGTTTCGGAAAGAACCTTGTAGTTTAACTGCGTACCTGCGGAATCGCATTTGTATTCAACCGCCCTGCTTGCGGATATTCCGAACCTTCCGGCTTCCTTGATCGCATCGATGTTCGCACCGAGGAAGAGGAATTCCCATCCGTATTTTTCCTTCTGCCTCTCAACCATGTTTTTTATCTTGGAATAATTGTATTTTTTGCTGGCATTTTCCATACCGTCGGTTGTTATGATAAAAATGGTTTTTTCGGGACTGTCTTTGCCGAGTTTTTTATGAACGTTGCCCATATGATGAATCGCAAGACCGATTGCGTCAAGAAGCGCCGTGCAGCCTCTGACATAATACTGTTTGTCGTTCATGGGCTCAATCTTTGAAATATCGACTCTGTCATAAACCACTTCCGTGGTATCGTCGAAAAGAATTGTCGAAACCATCGCTTCGCCGTCTTCCTTTCTCTGCTTTTCGATCATCGAATTGAATCCTCCGATGGTATCCGCTTCAAGTCCTCTCATCGATCCGCTTCTGTCAAGAATGAAAACTATTTCCGTTAAATTCTTCTTCATATTTTTGCCCTCCGTTTTTTTATTTTTTTGTTTGTTTTCCTTTGTTGAGCACATAATATCAGAAAGACAAAAAAATAAGGTCGCTTCGAAAGCGACCCTGAAAAATTTTGAAAATTATTTATTTTATCACGCATTCGAGACCGTGGTTTTCAAGCTGAATGTCTATTTCGACCATATCGTAAATGCCGTTTTCGATAAAATACGAGAAGATGACATCCGTTTTGTCGCAAGGCGAAAGCGCATATCCCGCGCGTGAGAGCAAATCCTTTGTCTCGTCGAGATTGAGCCTTGCTCCGACGCAAAGGCAGAGTGCGGTGATTTTTTGCGGATGTGCGTCGGGATTGTTTTTTATTTTGGAAAAAGTTTTCTTGTCCACGACAGCATTTTTGTAAACGGAAGCATTGTTCATGCCTTTTGATTCGATAAGATACAAAAGGTATTCCGAAAAAGTATCGGTTAAATGTTTCATTCTCTCTTTAAGACCGTCAGAGATAACCGACTGCATTTCGTCATATTCTTCATCGGATTTTTCGACGGTTTCGAGTTCGATTGTCTTTTCTTCAAAGGCAAGTGACCTCTCTTCGCTTCCTTTGGCGCTTTTTTCGGAAGGAAGTATATTTGCAAGGAAAGACATCGGACGCCTTTTTTTCTTTTCTTTCTCTTCCCCGGAAAGATAATTCTCGGCAAGAAGCCTTGCGGAAGCCCTGTTGATATAAAGATCGTCCGATACCCTCGGAGATATTGCCTGAGAGGCTGCACAAGACGCCGCACCCGCCATATATTCGTCTTTTATCGCTTTTTCGACATAATTGCTGTTTATGTATTCTTCGAGTTCGGGCGTGACTTTTTGCCCGAGTTTAAGCGATTCTTCGTCAAAAACCGTAAGATAAACCAAAAGGTCTTTTTCTTTTAAAAATTCATTTATTCCGTCAATTGCGATTCTTAATCCTTCTTCCTTCGGATAACCGAAGCTTCCCGTGGAAATAAGCGGAAATGCCACGGATTTGAAAGAATTCTTTTCAGCAAGCTGAAGCGCTTTTTTGTATACTTTACGAAGTTTTTCGTCCTCTCCTTGACTGCCGTCGATAAATTGCGGGCTTACGACGTGAATGATGTTCTTTGCGCCAAGAGAGAAACCCGGAGTAAGAAAAACTTCTCCCTCTTTGACTTCGCCTATATTCTCTTTTCTGTACGATAAAAGGGTCTCATAACCCGCCGCCTCGTAAATTGCCCGATCGCATCCGTTGCCGACAAAAACCTTTGCATTCGCCGTATTGACGATTGCATCGACTTCCATTTTTGTTATGTCGTTTCTGACGATTTTAAGTGCCATAATTCTCTCCCCCGTTTTCACACTTAAGGCATTATATCAAAAAAGCCCGCAGCAACATGGCGTACGCGGGCATTTTTCTTCTAAGATATCGGCTCGAAATCGGCCGCACCGTGTTTGCATAAAGGACATACAAAATCTTCGGGAAGTTCGTCGCCTTCGTAAACATAACCGCAGACTTTGCATACATAACCCTTCTTGCCCTCGGTATCGGGCTTGGGTTTGACATTCGACTGATAAAAGGTATATGTCATCGTTTCTTTGTCGGAGAGCACTCTGGCTTCCGTCACGGTACAGATGAACATTCCGTGGGTATCCAGATCGACGTACTGTTCAACCTTAAGCGACATAAAAGCATTGATGTATTTCGAAAGGAATACAAGGCCGTTGTCCGAGCGGAGAAGATTTTCTTCGTTTTCGAACTTATCCGCGTTTCTTCCGCTTCTGAAACCGAAGTTTTCAAATACCGAGAAAGGAGCTTCAACCGAAAGGCAGTTGACGTTCATGATACCGGTCTGCTTGATTACGTGATGCGAATAATTGTCTTTGTTGATGCATACCGCAACACGGTTGGGCGAACTCGTAACCTGCGAAATCGTATTGACGATAAGTCCGTTGTCTTTTTTGCCGTCATTGGATGTTACGACATAGAGGCCGTATCCTATCTTAAAGAGCGCCGTAAGATCGTTCTTGTTTGCGGTCTCTTCCCTGATTGCCCTGTAATCCATGCAAAGTTCGTTTGCAAGCTCATCGATCTGAGCCTTGCTTTCATCGTTTAGGGCTGAAAGAATTTTAACGGTGGTATCCGTAAAAGTAATATTCTTACAGCCTTCGAGCATACCCTTCATGGTCTTTGCCGCAAGAGGCGCCCACGAACCGTTTTCGATAAGTCCGACGGTTTTGTTTTTGAATCCTCTTTCGACAAGATGATTGATGAATTCCCTCATAAAAGGGAAAATCTCGGCATTGTATGTCGTGGTCGCAAGAACTATCTTGCCGTATCTGAACGCATCTTCCACGGCTTCTGCCATATCGTCTCTCGCAAGGTCTGTAACCGCAACCTTCGGACAGCCGTTGGCTTTTAATTTTTCGGCGAGTAATTCGACCGCCTTTTTGGTATGACCGTATACGGATGTATATGCGATAACGATTCCGTCCGTCTCGACACCGTATGTCGACCAGATATTGTAAAGGTTAATGTAATAACCGAGGTTTTCGCTTAATACGGGACCGTGAAGGGGACAGATAATCCGAATGTCAAGTCCTGCGGCTTTTTTAAGAACGGCCTGAACCTGTGCTCCGTATTTGCCCACGATACCGAAATAGTAGCGTCTTGCTTCGCATGCCCAGTCTTCTTCGACGTCAAGCGCTCCGAATTTGCCGAAGCCGTCTGCGGAGAAAAGTACTTTGTCGTACGAATCGTATGTCATGATTACTTCGGGCCAGTGAACCATGGGTGCTGCCACAAAATTAAGCACATGCTTTCCGAGCGAAAGGGAATCTCCCTCCGCAACCACGATTCTTCTGTCTTCGAAATCCTTTCCGAAGAAATTCATCATCATGGTAAATGCTTTGGCGGAAGATACGATTGTCGCATCGGGATAGGCATTTGCGAAATTGACTATATTTGCGGAATGGTCGGGTTCCATATGCTGAACGACAAGATAATCCGGTTTTCTTCCGTTTAACGCATTCGCAAGATTGTCGAGCCATTCATGCGTGAAATTTTTGTCCACGGTATCCATTACCGCAATTTTTTCGTCCGTAATAAGGTACGAATTGTAAGCCATTCCGTTGGGAACGTCGTACTGTCCTTCAAAAAGATCTATTTTGTGATCGTTGACTCCAACATATATGATATCGTTTGTTACACCCATACGTAACCTCCTTTGAAATACCTTTTGCATGTCGAAACATACCTTTTACATTATACTTTGAAACGGCTTATTTTTCAATTTGGCTCTCCTGCGCTTTGAGATTTTTAAGAAAATACAATCCGCCGAAAAGAGATATGAAAAATGCAATCATATCGGCTGCAGCCTGCGAAAGCTGAACGCCCGTTATTCCCAAAAACTTCGGGAGGATGAGGATTACCGGAATAAAGCAGAGCCCCGAACGGCAGGACGAAATAACCGTCGCGCCGAAAGCCCTTCCCGAAGCCTGCAAAAGCATATTCGTCAAAATAATCCACACTCCGAAAACATATGTTATACACTGCGCGCGAAGAGCGAACGAACCGATTTCGGAAACAACTTCATCGTCTCTGAACCATGGCACGATAACGGGGGCAAACACAAAGCAGAGGATTCCGATTCCAAACATCAATATTGCGCATACCTTTACGGAAAAGAAAAACGCTTCCCTAACCCTGTTGTATTTGGCGGCACCGTAATTAAAACTGCAAACGGGCTGAAATCCCTGGCCGAAGCCTATAACCGCCGAATTAAGCGACATGCTTATCTTTGATACGATTGCCATGCCCGCCAATACCGCATCCGCCATATCGGGAGTGGAAACTTCTTTTGCGACAACATTCAGAAGTATGGCGGAAACGCTGGCAAGTCCCTGTCTGAAAAGCGAAGGCAGACCGCCCGCCACGATTTCCCAAAGATATCTGAATGCGAAAGGATTCTTTTTTAGGGTAATTCTTATGTTTCCGGCTCTTCTTGTCGCAAGAAGAAGGAGGACAAAACTTACCGCCTGACCCGAAACCGTGGCGATTGCGGCGCCCATGATTCCGAGTTTGAATACGAACATAAGCAGCGGATCGAGTCCGATATTGATGATTGCGCCCGCCATTATTCCGAGCATTGCGGTTTGGGCATTACCCTGATATCTTATCTCGTTGTTTAAAACAATCGAGGACATCATCCACGGCGCACCTATTAAAATCGGTCCCATATAGGAACGCGCATACGGAAGAATCGTGTCCGTGGAACCGAGCAGATATGCAAGAGTGTCGAGATTCAAAAGACCGACGATGGCAAATATAACGCCAAAAGAAAAAGCAAACGCGAATCCTGCATTGGCTATCACTTTTGCTTCATCTTCTTTTTTTTCTCCGAGTTTTCTGGCAAGAAAATTACCCGAGCCGTGTCCGAACATGAATCCGAACGCCTGGATTATTGCCATCAGAGAAAAAACAACGCCGACCGCACCCGATGCCGATGTGTTGATTTTGCCTACAAAATAGGTATCAACCATATTGTAAAACGAAGTTACCAGCATGCTTAAAATCGTCGGAACCGCAAGTTTTCCGACAAGCCGGGGTACGGGCTCCGTCGTCATTTCTATGTATTTCTCGTCCTGTGTCATATTTAAATTCCCGGATTATCAGAAATTTTCTATTACGGCTTTGAAACCGCCTTCTTTAAATATGTTTTTGTAATAAGCAAGTTCGTCATGAATGATTTCGTCGATAACTCTCATGCCGAGAAGTTCAACAGGGGCTTTGTCGTCCGTAAGAAGCAAATCTCCGGGCTCGTAAACCGTAAGTTTTTCGTCTACTTTACCCAAAAGCCATACAAGTTCGGGATCTTCCTCCATTGCGGCGTTTTTTGCAAACACCTCAATCATTTCGGGATTGTTGGAAGCAAAAACTTCCCTGTTTGAATTTCCGAAAGTATCAACGTAATAAATCTCGTCGAAAACCCTTGCCACGGTATCGGGAATATATTCGTTGATACCGCCTTCGCGGTTACTCTTCATATTCATGTTTACGACCATTACTCCGTCTTCTTTCAAATGGTCTTTTACAAGTTGAAAGAATTCAACCGACGACATCTGAAAAGGGATTGTGATATCCTGATACGCGTCCACAAAGATTACGTCGTATTTTTTGTCGATTGCGTTAAGATAGGCTCTGCCGTCGTAGGTTACGACTTCAATGTCTTCGGGAAGCTCGAAATATTCTTTTGCAAGCTTTGTAATCTTATCGTCTATTTCCACACCCGTTATATTTATGTCATGATCGAAATATCTGCGGCACTGAGTCGCAAAAGTACCCGTACCGTTACCGAGAACAAGAATGTCCATTTCATCTTTTTCTTTCAGATCGCACATATAGGGAGCAGCCATCGCGAAGTCGTAGCAGAGACCCGTAAGCCCTTTTTCTTTTAAATATACGGACTGTACGCCGAACAATACGTTTGTCGAAAAATAAATCGCCCTGTCGTCTTCATATACTCTAAGATAATTGTAAATCGACTCTCCCTCGTAAATAAGGTTGTTCTGCCAGAAAGCGAAATTGCTCCTGTGTCCGAATACGATGCAGAGAATGAAAATCAGCATTCCGACGGGGAGTCTTTTGATTTTCTTCATGCTTATTTTCGAAGAGATAAAATATACTGCCGAAAGTGCCAGAAGAATTCCCGCGAAAATAAGGAACGAAATCGATGTTCCGACGGCGGGAATACTGATGAATGTGGGTACAAATGTACCGATAATGCTTCCTATGGTGTTTGCGGCATTGAGATTGCCGACAAGTTTGCCGTTGTTGTCAAGATTGTCCACGGTGTATTTAACAAGCGAAGGTGTAACCGTGCCGAGCAAAAAGAGCGGAAACACAAAAATAATCATACATGCCAAAAAGCCGGCAATTACAAGGAAATGACTGTTTACTGCGATAATCAGTATTCCCGTAATGAGGATGATTACATATTTGCCGACAACCGGAATTGCGGCAATCCAGATTCCCGCAATGATTATTCTCGCATAAAGTCTGTCCGGGTTCGGGTTTTTATCGGCTGTTCTTCCGCCGTAAATATTTCCGAGTGCCATTGCTATCATGATGGTTCCGATGATAATCGTCCAAACAATCTGCGAAGAGGAGAAATAAGGAGCCAAAAGTCTGCTGGCGCCCAACTCCACCGCCATTACCGACATTCCCGCAAAGAATTCGGTAAGATACAAATAAATCCTGTTTTTCAGTATAGGTCTGTTTTCCATCTCGTCCTCCTGTAAAATGTATAGTTTTTTGTATCCGACAGTTAATGATATCACAATCCGAATTGTAAATTCAAACTGTTTATGCTAAAAATATTCGCACAAAGGGTGATGTTTTTCACCATTTGCAAGGGGGGAGAAAATGATGAAAAAGTTTGTAAACGCGAGGGTGTTTTTTTTATTCCTTTTTTCTGTTGTTTTTCTTTTATCATTCACCGAAAATGTCAAAGCCGCACCTTTAAATATGCCTGACGGAACCGTCTGTTCACACGGATGTGTCCGCCTGACCGTCGAAGATGCGCAGTGGATATATGAAAACTGCGAAGCCGGAACCATCGTGGAAATTTACGACGATGCCGACAATCCGGGACCTTTGGGCAAACCCGAAGCCCAAAAACTCGACGGTAACAATCCTCGTCACAACTGGGACCCCACGGATACGGATCCGGGCAAACCCCGGAAGCAGGAATAATCCTTACATAAAAACGTTTTCGGATTTAATCTCCGAAAGCGTTTTTTATTGCAAATCAATGCAGTATGAAATCATTTTTTCAAAGAATTCAATAGTTTCCCGGTAATAATAGTTTTTGACATAATGTTCGTCTCCGACTTCTCTGGTTAAATTGTACGCACAGTTTTCGGCAAAAAACTCCATGCCCACGAAGGAACTTCTGACAATGTTTCCGTCGGCATCTATTATTTTTTGGGCAAAATTCTCGCCGTCCTTTCCTCTTATCGCTTTAAATTCACCGGTCCTGTCGAAGGGATTGCAGTTATAATCGCTCAAAACGATTTGTGAATAAACCCTTTTGCCGTTATCGAGTTTAACGTATATTCTCGAACCGTTTTTCTCGTTGATGCGTTTGCTTTTTACCCAGTAAAAACGGTAGTACGCTTTGATGTTTCCTTTTTTGTCTTCGATTCCGAAAAGATCAACCGTTGCCGGGTGATACCTGCCTTCGCGTTTTATTTCTTCTTCGGGAATATTCGCGAAATCGACTTTATGTATCTCTTCGGCATTTGCGAAAGTATTGCCCGTAATCGCGCCGTACATATCGTTTGCGGTGCCTTTTACTTCACGATTGATCTCATCGAGAATGTAATCGTATGCGGCTTTCGTTGTATCGTCTCCGACATGGGGCGGTCCGAACAAATGATAATCGATCATGTTGTAAAAACAGTTTTTAAGTCTCGCCGTTTGACTCTCATCAAGCTTTTTGTTTTTTGTTTCTTCGAATTCCCTTATTTTTGAGTCAACTCTTTTGTCGACTTCCTCGAATACCGCATCGTTTAATTTTTTTCCGTAAAATGTGTAATATTCGGTAAAATATTTTCCGGCTCTCGTTTTGCCCTCTTTTTTCTCGTATCTTTTTCCGAGGATATGATCGATGTTGTGAAAACATTCATGGAAAAAAGTATTGTAAGTATCGGCTTTTTCTCCCATTCTTACATGATTTATGAGAATGCCGCGTTTCCATTTGTTATACTGCGACCTTCCCCTGTAATCAAAATTCAAAAATCTGAATTCGGACGCGTTTTGGATGAAAAGCGTTTTGTACGGTTCAAATGCGGTATAAACAAGGTATTTGATATTTGTGACATGTTTATCCCACCCCTCGTATCCCGCTTTTTCAAACTGATTCGCGATATCATCCATCTTTGAAGCATCGTCCGGGTTTCTTTCTTCGTAAAGAAAAACAAACAGCTTTCTGATTTCGTAATTCACCCACTCGAGAGGATCGTTTTTTATCTCTCCCGTAGCGGGGCTTTTCCTGACGCTTTCCGACCAAACTTTGATGCGCTCGAAAACAATGTTCGAAACATCCTTTTTGTCTGCGTTTTTGATGTTTAAACCGGGAATATGGCGTTCGAGAACCGCCGTGAAAGAATTGTATTGCGAATCCGTCAGTCCGGTTATTTTCCCAAGGTCTTCAAAGACCGTTTCGGAACGAATAACCGTTTTGAATCCGTCTTTATATGTCCATCTGTCATTTTTTTCTCTGACAGGAATCCGAGAATCCATTTTAACCCCTTCTTTTGCCTCTTATTTCGCCTTTTTTGACGCAACAATTCCGAATGCCAAATAAAAGATTATCGTAAGAACCACGAAAATCAAAACGAACATATTGATTTCCTCGCTCCATTTCAAAGCCACCGCCGAACCCGAGAGAATGAGCATTACAAGCGGATTGACAAACGAAAAATCGGTAACGCCTTCCTTAAAGAATTTTAAAAACATCCTTCCGAACAAGGGAATGAGAACGAAAGCCGCCGCAAATTCGGCCGCATAAAAAGGAATCGTCAGTGCGCCGAGTTTAAGCGCTATATAGCAAACCGGCACCGTCATCGAAAAAAGTGTAAGGTATATAACGGACACGATCGAAGCAAATTTTTTGCTTTTGTCACCCATGCATTTTTCAACCGTTTTGACAACCATTGCCGCAATCAGAAATCCGTATGCAACAAACTGAACGGGTGCAAGGGTAAAGCCCGTGTGCATCATTCCGGCATAAAGAAATGCCATCGCTCCGATAACGATTGACTTGTAATTGTCCTCAAAGGGATATGTTTCTTTGGAAAAAAGTTTGCCAAGCATTCCGAAAAACGGCTTTGCAGACAAAACGCTTCCGGCCAGGAGACCCAAAACCGTAACCGAATAAGCAATGATATTAAAATAATTGCCCGTCATTACCGCATGCTCTCCTCCGTGCCCGATACTGAAAATCACGGCCAAAAGTCTCTCGATAAATATAACCGAAAAATATACAATCAAACCCACGCTTTTTAATTTGTTTGTGATTTTGTTTTCCATGCCTTTTTCCTTTCGTTATGCGTTACCTGCGGCGTATGTTCCCTGTCTTTCAGTCTCTTATGCCGTCCTTTATCAGATTTTGTGCTTCTTCGATCGATATGTTTCTTTCCCTGGCTATTCTTGCAAGATCTTCGTATTCGATTTTTTCTCTTTTAACCCCAAAGCCTTCGGATTGTTTGATTCTGATTGTTCCGTATTCGGTCTCCTTTGTGACAATGCTTCTTTGCAAAGTATAACGGCGGCTGATATTCTCTCTTACGCCGAGCGTCGCGGTATGTTTGAAAATGAGATTTAACATCTCTTCTTTTTTGCTTTCTTTGCACATTACGCAAATAAGGATTCCCGGTCTGGATTTTTTCATTCCGACGGGAACGGTATATGTTTCGAGCGCACCGTTTTGCATAAATATTTCCGTCGCGAAGGCGATTCTTTCGGCCGTCATGTCATCCACATTAAAGCTGAGTTCCGTGACGGTTTCGCTCGAATCCGCAGTATCTCCGAGGAATGCTCTCACGCAGTTTGCCTGTTCGAAATCCTTAAATCCCATTCCGTAGCCGATTTTGTCCACGCTCATCACGGGCATGGGACCGAAATCCGATACAAAATATTTAAGAAGCGCAGCCCCCGTGGGTGTGCAAAGTTCTCCTTTGACACTTCCGGAATAAACCGGTACGCCTTTTAAAATATAAGCGGTCGCCGGTGCGGGTACGGGTAAAATACCGTGTGCGCAGTGAACATGTCCGCTTCCTAAATGAATTGCGCCTGCTGCCACTTTCGCGGGAGCTATTTCCTCCATCAGCATGCAAACCAAAGTTATATCGCAAACCGCATCCATGGTTCCGACTTCATGAAAATGAATGTCTGCCACGGGTACGCCGTGTGCCGAACTCTCGGCATTGGCTATAAGAGCATAAACGTTTTTCGCATCGTTTTTAACTTTTTCGCTTACATTCAAACCGTCAATTATTTTCTCTATATCCCTGAGGGAAGAATGATGATGCGCGTGCGTATGTCCGGTTTCTTCGCTGTCATGGCAATGAACATGTTCATGATGATGCTCGCGTTCATGTTCGTGACTGTGCTCATGCTCTTTAATAAGCTCCTCTTCACTTACACCATCGACAAAAACATCCATATGTGTTCCGAGAATTCCGCATTTGCTCATGGGTTTGGGCACGATTGAAACCTTATTAAGTCCAATGGCTTCGACTTTTTGCATGAATTCTTTTTTGTCATCGACAAGTTCGTACAAAGCTGCCGAAAGCATATCGCCGGCGGCACCCATTGAACAATCAAGATAAAGTGTTTTCATTCATACCTCCCATATGATTGATTCGGTTGGCAAAAAATCCCGCACCGAATCCGTTGTCGATATTTACGACCGTTACTCCGGCCGCACACGAATTAAGCATTGAAAGAAGTGCGGATAAACCTTCAAACGAAGCACCGTATCCGACACTTGTGGGCACTGCCACAACGGGGCATGAAGCCAGGCCTCCCACGACGCTTGCAAGTGCGCCTTCCATTCCCGCCACGACTATTATCACGCTCGCTTTTGTCAGGGAATCCATGTGTGCAAACAACCTGTGTATTCCCGCAACACCCACATCATATATTCTCTCTACCCTGTTTCCGAGAAATTCCGCGGTAACCGCAGCTTCCTCCGCCACCGGAATATCGCTCGTTCCGCCGGTTAAAACCAGAATCTTTCCGCCTCCGTCGGCTTTCTTCATGCTGCCGACAATTCCGATTTTGGGAGCTTCGAAATAAGTGAATTCATCGCTTAGGTTCTTTTTGAGCTCGTCGGCGCTTTCCGCGGAAAGCCTCGTAATCAGAATTCCGTCATCGGATTTTTCTCTCATCTTTTCGATGATGATTTTTATTTGTCCGACGGTTTTCCCCGCGCCGTAAATCACTTCTCCCGTGCCCTGTCTGTTCTTTCTTTGCAAATCTATTTTGGCAAAATCAAGGTCGGCGAAGGGTTCGGTTTTAATTAAGGTCTCCGCCTCGCTTACGGATATTTTTTTGTCTCTTACATCTTCGAGAATTCTGTACAAATCTTCGTTCATTCTTTGTTCCTTTGTTTCGTCAAACGGATTTTGTTCTCGCCTTTCGGTCGATTATAACTTCTTCGTATGATTCGCCGAGTTTTTTATTTATATTGTCCTTCTCTTTTTCGTACAGTTCAAACTGATCATCCGTGATCTGCAAAAGCGCTTTGCCCTCCCTGTAACGAACCCTGAAATCGCGAAATCCTATCGTAAACAGATATTCCTCCGCCCTTTCCGTCTTACAAAGTTTTTCCCCGGTGATTCTCTCCCCCGCGGGCACTCTTGTTGCAAGGCACGCATATGCGAGTTTATCCCACGTGAAAAGTCCCGCTTCCTTTGACAGTCTTCTGATATCGCTTTTTGTCAGTTCGCAAAGACGAAGCGGCGAGAGCAGGGATAATTCAGAAAGCGCTTTCATTCCGGGATGTTCTTAATTCGGAAGTTCCTCTTTCCGCAGCGTTTGGATACGCTGATTTTTATGCCGGAAGGAGCAGCATTCGTAACAATATGTCCGTTATCTTCTCCTTATATATTCCTTTCCGAAATATTTCTTATACAAGCCCTTCCAGTATTCATCAAATTCCAACTGGTCTTCGGGGGAAATCTGGGAATTAAACAATCTGTAATTCTTTGATGTATCTACAATCAATATAAAATATGTATAATCCACTGCCCTTATTGTTTCTTTTTGATATTTTCCCATGTGTGTAGGAAATTCCTTACATATCTCTTCGTAATCTTCATCACTGAGTTTCGCGCTTAAATCAGCATCACGATAATCATAATCATGACAATTGAAATAAATCATTTTATGTCTTAAATCAATCATCATGTTTTCACAATGTTCAAACTCATCATGGCTCGGTAAAGTAAACTCTATATATATCCAGTTTGCATCATGCATGAATTCTTCCAATGGTTTATCGGAAAGCCAGCCATTGTTTCTTATCGATCTTATCGAACTTATATAATAACCGTATCTATCTGCTGTACCTGAATTAACTCTAGCATAAAGAATCTCTTTTAAATCATTTACTTCCATAGATCCTTCTGTAATATCAAGGTCAAATATAAAATATTCTATTATCTCATCATCAATCTCTCCGTCCTCAATCTGATGATACTCTTTAAATTCTTCAACACTTACCAGTTCTTTTCTTTCTTCTTGTACTGTATCGTTTTTCTTGTTGTTCTCACATCCTAACAACATAGCTGAAAGCATAATTATAAGAATTATTCCGATTATTTTTTTCATTTGTAATCAGCCCCCTCTTCCATCATTCTGTTAGCAAATTCAATTGTTTCTTTGTAATAAAAATCATTATAAACATATAATTCATCACCTGTTTCCCTGGTCATGTTATAAGCATTGTATTCGGCGAAAAACTCCTTATTGATCGAATTTCCTTTTACAAGATTTCCTTCGGAATCAATTGTTTTGGCGGAAAAATCAGATTTTATGGGTTTATCCGGCCCGATTTCTTTCATATCATAATCACCAAAGTTAATATTCGCTTTAATCTTTTCCCCGTTGCTTAATATTACATACAAACCGGAACCGTCTTGGTAATTCATTTTTCCCTTCCTTGAAAAAAATCCGACTTCACCGTTATCCCAATATATTCTGAACTCGTTAGGTAATTCTCCGTTTTCATCTTCCTTTCCGCCTCTTTCATGGTTATTTTTTTGTTTTTGACATCTTCGAGAATTTTAAACAAATCGTTATTCATCTGATAAACCTTTATATTATTTCAAAATATTTTAAACGGATTTTTGCCTGGGTGTCCGATCAAGAATTATGTCTTTGTAATATTCTCCAAGCTTTTCTTCAATTTTGGGCCGTTCTTTTTCATATAATCCGAACTGTTCCCGGGTAAGCTGTATCAGAGCGTTTCCTTCTCTGTAACGGACTCTGAAGTCAGAAAAACCGAGCGTTTTCATGTATTCTTCCGCTTTTTCGGTTATGTTCAGAATGTCGGCCGTTATTTTTTCACCGGTTAAAACCCTCGTTGCAAGGCACGCATATGCGGGTTTATCCCATGTGAAAAGACCTTCTTTTTTGGATAATTCCCTTATGTCGGATTTTTTCAGACCCGCAAGACGAAGCGGAGAAAAAACTTTCATTTCTTCAAGAACTTTCATCCCCGGTCTGTCATCGCTGTCATCGGAAGCATTGCTTCCGTCAAGCAGTATGTCAAAGCCGTCTTCGTTTGCCTGTTTTTTTATCGTTTTTATTATTGTTTGCTTGCAGAAGAAACATCGCATCGCTGTATTATCGCAGGTTTCTTTTTCTTTAAGTATATCATATTCGATAACACATACATCAAGCGAATATTCTTTTGCGAATCTTAATGCATCCTCATACTCAAACTCCGGCTGAAAAGCGGTTTTAACGTAATATGCCCTTACTTCTTTGGCATATTTTAATGCAGCATACGAAAGATAAGCCGAATCGCAACCGCCGGAAAAAGCTATCGCTACTTTCGGATATTCTTTGAAAAAGTCTTTTAAATCCATTTATTCCTCACTATAAAACACAAAAAACCTCCCGCGGAGGTCTTTTGCTGAGAATATATTCATAAAATCATGCTTTGCTTTTGGTAAGCGTTTTTTTGATGATTCCCTTGGGATCTTTGATGAAGAGCGTAACTATCCAGATGATGAGTCCCAATGCCACAACGCAAAGTCCGAGATAGGAATCGTTTAACATATCCGAAGCTTCCGGTGTGAAGAATTCGGCGCCGAGTTCCGCGTATTCAAAGATTGCATCCACAAGCCACATAAGTGAAGCACCCCAGTACATAAGCGTAAGCGTACCGTATCTCATGGAATTATCGGGAGCTTTTTTATACCAGATCAATGTGGTGATGATTGCAGCGAAAACCGTAATAAGGAGTGTCATGCTTCCACCTCCTTGGATTCGGTGTTCTTAACGTTTCTCTTTTCGATTACGTTGGAAACTATTACCATTCCTGCCCATGCGGCGGTTACAAGGATTGCCATCGTAACCCCGGCAGTACCCATTTCCGCGAGCATTCCGCCGACTTCACCGTCCTTTACGACCGTAAGGAAAGGAAATACGGGAATCACTTCACCGTGCCAAACATGCTCAAATGCGAGAAGCGCGCTTCCGCCCCAGAGCATCTTGTTAAGCCATCCGAGTTTTGTCGAAAAACGTGTGTTTATCTTTTCCGAAACGTCTTTTCCTTCATAGGATGCTTTCTTTAATTCGGAATTCTCTTTCTTTTTAACGACCGCGGTAACAATCGTAGTTACTATTGCCTCAGTACCGGGCACCAAAAAACAGGCCATTGTTTTACCTCCGAAGTATTATATTATCTATACCGAAAAATCTATATTCTGTCCGATTGCGGGATTGACACTTCTTTCCATAGCCGCGGAATCAATCAGTTTCACGACTTCTTTTCCGATGTCTTCCTGAAATTCAAGCGAATTCTTAAGCATTGCGGTTCCAACCGCTTCCATGGTCTTTTGATTGGACATTGCCATCGATAAAGCTGCTATATCCATACCTGAATCCTCCCTGCCGTATTGGTTTCACTTAATAATTATACCACAACTGCCGCTTAAATTACTCCTGCGGCTTGTCAAGAATGTCTGCCGCCTCTTTCATGAGTTCGATAATCGGAAGATGTTGCGGGCAAACGCTCTCGCACTGACCGCAGCCGATACAGTCGGATGCTTTTCCTCCTCTTGAAGCGACTCCCGAATAGAAGTTTTTCGATCTCCAATCGTCGGGGTAACGACGGAGCGTATTGATTGTTCTGAAGACGTCCGGAATGCTTATCTGCATCGGGCAGCCGTCACAACAGTATTTGCATGCGGTACATCCGATCTGCGGAACACTCAGAATGTCTTTGGTAACATCGTTGATGATTTCGAATTCGTCGCTTGCGAGGGGCTCGAAATTAAGGAATGTATCAAGATTGTCTCTCATCTGATCTTCGCTTGACATTCCGGAAAGAATTGTCATTACGCCGGGAAGCGAACCGACAAATCTCAATGCCCACGAAGCCACCGATTTATCAGGCTGTCTCTTCTTTAATTTTGCTTCAATCTCGGGAGCCATCGATGCAAGCATGCCTCCTCTTACGGGCTCCATGACTATAATCGGAATATTTCTCTCGTGAAGAATTTCGTAAAGTTCCTGGGATCTGACCACGGGGTTTGTTCTGTCGAGATAATTTAACTGAATCTGAACAAATTCAACCTCGGGATGAAGATTGAGAACTTCTTTTAAAAGTTCGGGACTGCCGTGGAATGAAAATCCGAAATGTTTGATTTTTCCTTCGGCCTTTTTTTGCAATCCCCATGAGAAACAGTCGTATTTTACATATGTATCGTAATTCGAACCGTCTTCAAGCGAATGCAAAAGATAGAAATCAAAATAATCGACTCCGGCTCTTTGCAACTGTTCTTCGAAAACCCTCTCTATGTCTTCGGGCTTTTTCAGTTCCCATGCCGGAAGTTTGGTGGCGATCATGAAGCTTTCTCTCGGATATCTTTTAACCAATGCTTCTCTTGCCGCTACTTCCGATTTGCCTCCGTGATAAACGTATGCGGTATCGAAATAATTCATTCCGGCTTCCATGTACGCATCAACCATCCTGCAAACATGCTCATGGTCAATCACGCCGTCATTCTCGGGCAAACGCATAAGTCCGAATCCGAGTTTGGGCATGATACTCAAATCAATGCTCATAATCCCTACCTCCTATAAACAAGTTGCGGTATTCGCCCGGGGCCATGCCCTTGTCGTCGCGAAATACCCTGTTAAAACTCGGGATGCTTTGAAATCCCGAAAGCATCGCAACTTCCGTAAGCGTCATATCGTTTTGCGTCAGAAGCTGCGTGGCCCTCTCGAGCCTTATCATATTCAGCCATTTGCTGTAATTCATTCCCGTTACGTTTTTGAATATTCTCGAAAAATAATCTTTGCTTATGCCTGCCATTTCGGCCATCGTGCCCTGGGAAAGGTCATCCGCGGTAAGATTGTTTTTGATGTAATCCGTAACCATAATCATCCGGCGCATTACATCGTCCGTATATCCGTTATGCGCACCCGAATCCATCTCGGGTACGAATTCGCTTTTGTGTTCATCGAGAATCAGCATAAATTCCATAAGAAGCATGCAGCATCTCAATTCCTTATCCGGCATGTCCGAATAAAAGATTTCCTTCATTTTAAGCGACGTGACTTTGAGCTTTGACGCAAGCTCGGGATGCCCGTTAACGCATATAACATGAAGATTTCTGTAAAAATGCATGATTCGCTGCAAATCGAAAAGCGAATTCATAAAAGCGCTTCCGAACTGGATAACCAGCGCTTCTTTTCTGTCGGCATCAACTATTTCATGCATTTCCATGGGCCATACAAGCACAAAATCGCCTTCGACGAGGCTGTATCTTTTTTGATTTACCTTGTATATGTTGGTATCTCCCGGTCCCACAAGAATTATCTCGCCGTATGAGTGCCAATGATTCTTGTAACTTCTGTCCCCCGCCCCCGTAAACATGTTAAAAGCACTGTTGTCGTCAAAATCGTACTTCTCGTATTTGCTGTAATCCATAATACAAACCCTTTTACCATAATATCATTTAATTTATTTGACTTCTTATTATATTCCGACATGTAAAATATCAATTTTTGTCGTGAAAAAAATCCGTGGGATTTAACAAAATCTGATAAATCGAAAGTCGAATTTTAAGAAGAACGCTCCCCTAAAGAGAAGTATATTACATTTGACAAAAACACACAATTTGAATCTTAATCGGAAATGCCGAAAAGGAGAATTATGAAAGATTTCACAACTGATATGACAAAGGGAAATCCCGTAAAACACATATTGCTGTTTTCGCTTCCGGCTCTTATCGGAAATATTTTCCAACAGATATATAATCTCGCCGACTCGATAATCGTAGGACGCATTGTAGGTTCCGAGGCGCTCGCCGCAGTGGGAGCATCGGGCTCGATATCGTTTCTTTTCTTTGCTTTGTGCAACGGAATAGGAAGCGGCGGAGGAATAATCGCATCGCAGTATTACGGGGCACACGACGACGAAAAAGTCAAAAACTGCATTTTCAACACCGGTTTTATCATGCTTATAGTCCCCATCGTTTTCGGAACACTCGGATTCGTAAGCGCTCCTTTGCTGCTTAAACTTTTAAGTACCCCCTCGGACATCCTTCCCGACGCAACGATGTATGTACGTTTTATGTGCATGGGACTTTTATTCGTGTCGATGTACAATTACATCGCTTCGATGCTTCGCGCTCTCGGAGATTCGGTGTCTCCTCTGATCTTTTTGATCATATCGACAATCCTTAATATCCTGCTCGATCTGCTTTTCGTATACCGTTTCGACATGGGAATCAGGGGTGCCGCAATCGCCACGGTTGTCGCACAGTTCGCATCGGTTGTGGGAAGCGGATTGTATGCCGTACAATTCAATCAGTATTTCAAACTGAAAAAAGAAAATATATCCCTTTCGGGATCCATGATTTTCAAAATACTGCGTCTGGGCGTGCCCATGTCGCTTCAGTTTGCGCTTATTGCCATATCCACTATGGCTCTGCAGCGTGTAGTAAACGCTTACGGAACCGTTGTCGTGGCAGCATTTACAGCAACAAGCAGGATTGAACAGATTGTTCACCAGCCCTATCAGACCCTTTGCGCGTCGCTTGCGACTTTTTGCGGGCAGAATTACGGCGCAAACAAAAAAGACCGCGTTTTCGCGGGATACAAAAAAGGTCTTCTTATTATGGCAATAATCTCCTTGGTAATGCTTATCGTAATGCAATTTTTCGGAAGAGCCCTTACCGGTCTTTTCGTTACGGATCCCGAAGTTATCGAACTCGGTGCCCTGGGTCTTAGAATCACAAGCATTTTCTACCTTATGTTGGGAACGATTTATGTGGTAAGAGGCGTCTTGACGGGCGTGGGCGATGCTTTCTTCGCACTTTTCAACGGTATTATCGAAGTAATCGGAAGATTCACGATTCCGATCCTTTTGACAAGCATGCTCGGCATGGGCGTAAGCGGCATATGGCTCTCAACCGGTTTCGTGTGGGCAATAAGCGGTATCACGGCATGGATGAGGTATTACGTGCGCCTTCATGAGCCTGTCACAGGGAATCGGAAACTCTTCAAAAGAGTATTAAACAACCATCAGTGAGTATTCTTCCTCTTTCAAAAACGGACATAACGGATGATATCGGACGTTTTTTATGGTATAATGAAATATGAGCGCAAAAAGCTCATTTAAGTTTTTGAAAGGATACAATCCTCCATCCGGATTGAAGGATCAAAATATGGAAATAACCAAATACGATGCCTTTATAAGTTACAGACACTGCGAACTCGACAAACATGTTGCAGTTACTCTTCACAGAAAACTCGAAGCCTTCAGGCTTCCCCGAAACATTATTGCCTCAAACGGCAAGAAAAAAATCGAGCGTGTATTCCGAGACCAGGATGAACTTCCTCTTTCGGCCAATTTGAGCGATCCTATTAATATGGCTTTGGAAAACTCGGAATATCTGATTGTAATCTGTACTCCCAGACTGCCCGAATCCGAATGGTGCAGAAGAGAAGTTGAGACATTCATTAAACTTCACGGAAGAGAACATGTCCTTGCCGTTTTGGCAGAAGGTGAACCCGAGGAATCCTTCCCCGAAGCTTTAACCAAAGAAGCTTATGAAGTAACCGATCCCGACGGAACAAAAGAAACCAGATACCACTATTTCGAGCCTCTTGCTGCCGATGCGAGAGGAAAGAATTATAAAGAAATGGACAAAGCCTTAAATGATGTCGTATTGAGATTATGCGCATCAATTTTCGGGCTTAATTACGATGATTTAAAGCAGCGTCACAAAGAACGTCAAATGAAACGCACTCTCTCGATTATGAGTACCGTAGCCGCTTCGTTCATGCTTTTTTCCGCTGTTTGTCTCGGTTTGATGTTTAAAATCATCAATCAGTCAAACATGATTATGGAACAGAATAACGAAATCCGAAAACAGAATGAGGAGATCATCGAACAAAGTAACCAGATTAAAACTCAAAACGATTTGATTCAGTCTCAATACACCGAAGCAAAACTTTCCTTGGCAAAAGCAACCACTTCCTACGTTGATACTTTAATGAACCGCGGAAGAAAACTTGATGCAATTTATGCATTGAAAAAGGTTATGCCATCATCATCCAAAGATACTTCTTATCCCTATTCTTCCGAAACGGAACGTTATATGTTTAAAGCTCTGGAATTGTATCCTGAACGTGACCAGTATGTAGGTATAAGAACTTTTGAGTCCGAATCACCCATAGACGTCACAAAAATGTCCCCCGAACGCAAATTGCTTGCAACTTTGGATAAGGGCAAGACCGTCCACATCTGGGATACCGATACGGGAGAAGACTTGTTTTCCAGACAAATAAACAAAAACTATTTCGGTGATGACGAGCACAGTTATATTGTGCCTGACGAAAATACAATTTTATATAATTATGACGGTTCAATCATAAAATATGATTTTCGAACCGATACCGAAACCGTCCTTCCCGATCCTTTTAATTCCGATACCCAAGACACGCCGGATCCCGATGACCAAGAAGCTTTATTTGAGAGTTTTATGGTTTCGAAGAAACATGACGGCAATCTTTATCTGTTCAATTTTAATCAAACATTCACTCTCTTTTCCCCTTCCGGAATAGAAATATACGATTTAACGGATTATCAATGCATATATGCACACGCATACTCCGAGCTGGATTATACTTCTTTTTTTAAACCTCGTATTTACTGCGTTGACTTTTCCGATGACGGCAACATTTTATATGCCGCTTACTCAGAACCGGCTTCCAGTGAAATTTACATGGCCGTATGCGATATCGAATCCGACAGCATATCTCATTATAAAATCCCGTTAGAAACATGCAATTCGATGGTCGTCCATGAAGATTCCGTTTATATATGCGGTTTTGATTACACAGACAAAAATTCATTGCTTAATCATAAACTTATATCGCTTGAAACCAAAACCGGCAAAACCAAATGGACCACGAAAACAGAGACTCAACTGAGTTATATGGTGTTAAGTTATAATTCAGATTACCTTTATGTATCAGGCTCAAAATCCGTTTCATGCTTTGACATTAATAACGGAAATACCGTTTTTTCGTATGATACTCCATACAATGTCTGTAACATTTATAGAAGTATCCAAAACGGTGTGATAGTATATACCGGTGATTTCTTAGTATATAAAACCTCGCCCGAATACGATACTTTTTATCCGTTTAATTATTATAATGTCATACCGGATATCAACCCCGAAAAATTTTCCGTAGCCGGAGACAAGCTTTTTGTTTCATTTGAAAATACAAATTACGTTTCTCTTTACCAAAAGAAATCCATTGAATACGAACCTCTTATAGAATGCGATGATTCGGCTTTAACAAATATCAGCAGCAACGGTCTGTTTCTCGAAAATTACTGCAATTACAGTTCGGGTTCCTTCTCATTGTATTCCAAGGATTCGGACGGTCCGCTGGTGTCTGCCGATTATTCCGGCAGTCTTCCTTATTGTTCTTTTGTAGGCGACGGAACGGATGCTTTTGTTCTTTTCGGAAGTGACGGAGTGGTCTCTTACAATACCAAAGACGGAAAGATCAATTATGATAAAACAGACGGCCAAACACCGAAATTCGGCCAATACGCGATTTCTTACGACAAGAATTACATTTTAAGCGATTTTTCCGATATGAACCAATTATATCTTTATTCTCTGTCAACCGGAAAAACGGAAACAATTTCAAAACCCGAAATACCCGAAAACGAGAAATCTAATACAACTGTTATTAATCTTGACAAGGATAATTATGCTCTCCTAAGAGAATCCGGAGATTTGGAAATTTATAAAAGAAATAACAAAAAACCATTCATGACTACGAAACAGCGTTTAACCGAATCCGACAGCATTATGGTTTGCAACAATTCCAATGTTTTTGCCATATTATACTCTGACGGAATCGTTGAATTCTACCGATTCGGAGATACCGTCGAACTTATCAAGTCCTTTAGGAATGAAAGGCATGCAGGTGGTTTTGATCAAAAAATAGTTGATTTTTGCTATTATCCGGATTCCCATATGTATATTCTTAACCTGACGAAATCGGCTTTTATTCTTAACGATGAATTGGAAATAACAAATGTTCTTCCGTTTATTGTCGGTTATCTTCCTGCAGACGATTGTTATGTTTGCTGTACATACAACAACGGTAATGAAACAATATGTGCCATACCGCATTACAGCTATGATGAATTGATGGAAGAATCCAATAATATCCTCGGCGATTACATCCCGCCGGAATCAATCATCCGCGAATTCGGTATATTGCAATAATCAACAAAAAAACTTCAGAATTATCTGAAGTTTTTTTAATGCTTTCTATTTTTCAAATCTTATTATCGTTCCGTTATGGAGGTTATAATCCTTTAGCATCGTATTGCCTTTAATTAAGGCTATCGGGTTTTCCCTGATAATCATCCCTGTCCCTTCCGGCACGCTCAAACGAAGAACATATGATTGTTTATTCAGATGCCATACCAAGCTCCTTTCTGCGAATCCCTCTTTTATTCAACCTTCAAATAATCTTCGGATTCCATTTGGATTATTTCTCTTACAACAATACATTTCTTTCGTGTATTATCCGTTTTTGTTTCCTCGTTTAACAGAGTCGTTCCTTCATCTTCGCCGGAAAGAAGCGTTGTTCCGTCGTAATCGGAAGATGCGGAAAGAAGTGTGGTTCCGTCGCTGTCGGAAGTTGCACCCAAAACCGAAGTTCCTTCTTCGTATCCCGAATCGTTCATCGATTCGTTAAGTACCACGGTTCCTTCAAAAGAGTCGGCCGGTACGTTCGGCTTTCCGGTAATTTCCGTTTTGGAAAGTTTTGACGTTGCACGTTTCTTAATCTTTCCTGTTTCCGCGGATGCGGATAATGAGGAAGTTGTTTTGTCGTTTCTGTCTTTAAATATTCCGGGAACATATCCCCTGCTGTTCGATCCCGCGTTTTCCTTACGAATCTCCGCCACCTGTTTCCTGGATTTTCTTCCGGAAAGTTCATCCGCGACAGATTTGATTTTCAGTTTGAAAAACAACGTTACCGCAACAATGAGGAATACTCCGCTTAAAGCAAACGACACAATCATAAGTATGTTATACAATGATGCGTTCATATTTTTAATAAGCCTTTTCTATTATCTCTCTGACCGCTTTGGTTCGCCCGAGAATTTCATCTTTCATTTCATCCGTTTTTTCGGATGAGGTTTCCATTTCTTCGACTTTCGCCACAATGCTCTCAAGCATATTGCTTTCATTCTCCCGGCTTACGCCGTCCGCCGCAATCTTGAATGCATATGTTTCCAGGGAATTCATGCAAAGCGAATATACTTCGAGCTTAAGCATTTCGCTTTGTTCTTTGTCCGTATAAGCAAGCAGAGCCGAAAGATTGTTAAAATATTCTATGTACATACCTTTGTCGGATGCTTCGTTTACGCTCACGGTAATATTCTTGTAGAAAAGACCTATCTGCTCGTAAATGGTTGCGAGTCGTTGTCGGTCGCTTGCGGGATCCCCGTACTGGGCCGCATCATGGAACCACTGAATGGAACTTTTCATTCTGGTTATCTGATTGTCCGAGTCTTCTGTCTTTCCGTATTCGTAATAATACCAGTAAGTTTTGCCTATTTCGAAGGCCAGTTCATCGTATCCTTTGCTTTCCCGAAGCGTTGCAAGACCGGGATTGATGATTTTTTTTAAGCTGTTTTCTTCCTCGATGGTAAAAGAAGCATCGCTTTTATATGTCTCGACGATCCCGATATAGGGCTCGACGGAATTGGGTTTTATTTCTATTGCCTTTTCGAAATTCGCAACTCTGTCCTCGTCCGTGACAGAGGTTTTTGCTACCATCATGTAATTTTCGAAATTCGCGTTGTTGGTTTTGTTCTTCAAAAAGTTAAACACAAAGCCGCAGCCCGCAAACACCAAAGAAGTGACGAGCATTCCGACAAAAAGCCCGATTTTTCTTTTTTGTTTTTTTCTGTATCCTTCATCAGATTCATCCAGATGTCGTAACGCATACAAAAGTTCCGCACAGGATTCGTATCTGTCCTGAGGATTAAGCTGGGTACATTTGATGATAATGTTTTCAAGACCCGCCGAAAGAGACGGATTCCATTGTCTGATGGGATAAAGTTCATAAGGCGGATCGCAGGGGTTCTGACCTGTCAGCAGATGATAAAGAGTAACCCCGAGGCAGTATATATCCGTTCTCGCATCGGTCTGTCCTCTGCCGCCGAACTGCTCGGGTGCTGCATATCCCTTGGTACCCAGGGAAACCGTATCCTCAAGGTTGTGCTCCTTGTATTCTCTTGCGATTCCGAAATCTATGAGTTTTACGTTTCCGTTCGGCTGAAGCATGACATTGGCGGGTTTCATGTCTCTGTAAATAATCGGGGGTGTCTGATTGTGAAGATATTCAAGAACACCGCAGAGACTCTCGGCCCATTCCAAAACGACTTCCTGGGGCTGTGCACCGTCCTGTTGAAGCACACGGCTTAACGGTTCGCCTTCGATATAGTCCATTACTACGTAGATAACATTGTCGTGATTAATGATATCCACGATTCTCGGAAGGCAGGGATGATCGAGTTTTTTCATCATGTTGGCTTCGGCGATGGCACTTTGAACAATAACTTCATTGTTCCTGTTCCTGGATTCTTTGACGATCTCTTTGATGGCCCACTGTTTGTTGAGGTTCTTGTCCATCGCAAGATAAACCTTGGACATTCCGCCTTTGCCTATTAACTTTAATATTTCGTATTTTCCTTCAACGACTGTTCCTATCTCAGCCATATCCACTCCTGCAAAAAACCTTTATAGTTTGCTGATTTTCAGAATGACGGAAGATATATTGTCTTTCTCGCCTTTTTGCTTATTGCTTTCCGTAATATCAATCAGTTTTTGTTTCCACTCTTCCTCATTGTCGCTGTCAACGACTTCGAAAAGGGAGTTGTACAAATCGGTTTCGGACAGGAAATGTCTGAAGCCGTCCGAGCAGGCCACAAAAAATTCGCCCGCCAGGGCTTTCCCCCTGTAAAAAAGAATTTCAAGATTTTCGTTTACGCCGATGCACTGTGTAAGAACATTCTTGTATTTGCTCTCCTTTGCTTCCTCGACGGTCATCCTGTTGTTCATTATTTCTCTGGCTATAAATGTCTGGTCCTGGGTCAGCTGAATTGCTCCTTCCCTGTTAACCAGATAGATACGGGAGTCTCCGACATTCGCTATCAGATACTGTCCGTCATCTCTCATAAGAAGAGCCGAAAGCGTCGTGCCAAGCTGCAATCCTTCATCGGCACCGTAATCGTTTAACGCTCTGTTGCATTTGGTGATTTTGTCTTCAAGTTCTCTTTGAATCGAAGCATATTCGAAGTCATTGTTTACGGACGGAAATTCGTTTTCGAACCATTCGAGCAGATTTTTGACAACCGTCGCGCTGGCCATTTCGCCTTTTTGAAGGCCGCCCATTCCGTCGCAGACAACAACCATCGCATAGTGTCTTTCATCGAATTCGATTTCCTTGAATCCGACGGAGTCCTGATTAACTTTTTTGGTATTGCCTATATCGCTGTGATATGCTATTTGAAATTTCATCCGTGCTCTCCGAAAATAGCTGAATTTATACCTTTTTATCATAACATAATATTGCTGTTCAAGCAATGAAAAAAGATGTTTTCACGCCTCTTTGAAACTCTCCGAAAAACTCAAAAACCGGCTTGGCGAAAAAGGTATCCGCAAGCCGGTGTCATCCGTTTTATATTATTCAAATCCGCAATCAGATCACAGTATCTCGTAAACGTAAAGAACATACCAGCAATCATCGCTTCGGATGGGTTCGCTGTTTAAAAGTTTAAGACCCTGTGCATCATAATCTTCTATGGCCGAGGCGCTTATTACATAATCGGCGCCCATTTCTTTTGCCTTTTTGTAATTCACTTCCGTACCGGAAAAAGTGATATTGTAGAAATCCGCGTTGATGCCTGTTCTGTAAGAGGCCAGGTAAATATAGCATCTGTTGCCCCAGTCGTCGAAATACGATGTGTAATAATCGTTTTTGGCAAGTTCTTTTTCGATAATCTGTCTGAATTCGTGCTTGTATTCGACATCGTAATTGTTTGAATAGGCATCGAGGCAGTTAAAGCCGTTATATGCCGCCGAAGCGGGTGTCAGTCCCATGCTTATTACGGCAAAATCCTTCCTCGGTTTACCTATGATTCTCTCCGCTTCGTCAAACAGTTCGCTCGAATAAAACTGACCGAAAGAAATCTGTTTGTATTCGCTTCCCTTAATCATTCTCATCGTGGTTGTTTTGACATCGTTTTTAAAAGAAGCCGTCAGAAAAATCACAAATATAACGGCCGAAGAGCAAACATATGCCATGACCGTCAGGATTTTCTTTTCTTTTTTCTTTGACGTTTCGACCAAAAGATTGACGCAAAGCGCCAAAAGAAGCATCCATGCCACGGGAAGCATCCATGCGATTCTGATAAAATTGAAATCGTGAAACATTCCGGATGCGCGGTTTCTTAAATCAACCGTAAAAGGAGCGCAGTAAACTTCAATCAGCGCCACTACTGAAACGATAAACAAAACCGTATTTGCAATTGCTTTGTTTTCGCAAAAGAACTTCTTTTTTTCCTTGCATAAAACGAATGCGATAACCAAAGAAACAACCGCAAAGCATGCGATGATTTTTTGGAAGCAGGCGGTGTAGGGATCCCCGCCCAAAAGATATGTGTTCAGTATTTCGGTGAAAGATCTGTAAGTGACTACCGTTTCGGATTTGTTCGACACGAATTTGTATCCCAGGCCGAGAGCCTGTCTTAACAGGGGCATGTTTGAAAGCGCATACGTAAAAGTCAAAAGTATCACGCCCGTTATGACTCTTAACGCTTTTAATTTGGATTTAAAGAAAATTACGGCCGCATATAAACCGAAAGCGATTATAATTCCGAATCCCACCAGTGCTATCGAGGATGTGAGCGCATACAAAACCAAAAGCGCGTATGCAAGAAGGAGATGGCGCATTCTCGACTTTTCTTTTGTGAAAACAACCAAAGCGTACCATGCAAATGCCTGTCCCGGAATCGAAAGACCGTACACGGGATAAAAGGGCAGCATCATAAAAGCCGTTCCGACGGCAAATCCGATCCATTTTTTGGGGCAAAATTCCCCGCACAGAAAATACATCGACAGAAAGCCCGCGATTCTTGTCGAGGCAGTCATAATCATAAAGCATGCGAAAGGAGAAAAGAACCTGAAAAGAATAACGTAAAGCGGAGCGGGAGAAGTCATTCCCGCCGCCGGAATTCCGTTCATGAGTTCCGGATAGGTTTCCAGTCCCTCGAAGAGATGCTTGGCATTTAAGATATAAGTAATCATTTCCCCGTCAAGCTGGTCGTTATATGTGATAATGGATTTTTCGCCCATGATAAAGAACGGAAGCATGCTTAAAACACAAAGCACACATCCGGTTAAGATGTATATAAGATCCGTATTCTTTTTTGTTTTACTGTTTTCCGATTCCATTTTTATCCGATTCAAAGTTTAATCGTCAAAATCATTGAATATGTTCTTTTCGATAAGATGTCCGAATCCGTATGCGGCATAAGGAACGAGCAGCATTGCATACGGGTAAATGTATCTGCTGTTGGCTTCCCACATCATATGGAACATCAGACCGCCGATTACCGTGATTATCCCGAGAAATACCGCAAGATTGCCGCAGTAATTTCTGATACTTAAAATCTTTTTGATACTCAAAAGACTCCATATGAAAACCCCGATGTAAACGGCATTTTGGAACATATTGCATAATGCCACAAAATATTTATTGTATTCGCCGTTATAAATATCGTTGATTATTTGAGCCCTTCCGCCGAAATCCGTAAGCGTTGCCTGGCATGAGGCAAGGGTGGGATCGCACCACTGCGTCTGAAATTTTTCCCTGTAAAATTTGAAGCATTCGGAAGGATTGTTTTTAAAATATTCCCTTCTTTCTTTAATGACTTCGCTGCTTATTCTGTTGGCTTCTTTCGCATTCATGCCGGTATCGCGGTAGGTATCGAAATTAAAGCCGTTATACCAGCCCGGACCTCTTGACGAAGTATCCTGCATGCCCATGGCAAGATAAGAATACATCGTTACTCCGGAATCCGCTTCCCTTCCGGTTTTTTGCTCGAAATATTTTAAAGTCAGGGGAAGAACCGCCAGACAGCAGACAAGCACCGCTGCGGCAGTTATCAGGTACTCCGCTTTTTTGCACGAGATGAAAATAAGCAGGAGCACGATTATTGCGGCTATCATGAAAATCAGCGAATTTTTTCTCACGAATACGGAAAGCGTTACAAACAATACCGTAAAAATAATATTCAAAACCGCAGGTCCCGTTTTCTTTTCGAGCCTGAAAATAAAATACATCGCTATCGTCATCGCCATAAAAGACGGAACTTCCCCGTAAATAAACGACGAGAAAACAATGAACGGAATATTGAAAATCGACAAATAAAGAAATGTCGCGCAGACAACCTTGCTTCGCCACAATTCTTTGACCGCAAGGTATCCGAACGCAACCGTAATGCAATTGAATACAACGTACAATGCCTTGATTGCATGATGAGCGGCAAATTCATACGGCAGGAAACTCAACAATTTCAAAAAGAATGCCAAAAATACGGTAAGGCCTATCTGCTGCGGGTAATAAGACAGATACGAATCGTCAAATCCGATAAAAGACAAATCTCCCGCCGCCATCTGCTCCGCCATTTTAAATATCGCAGCTGCATCCCCGCCGGGCGCAGTTCTTCCGAAAAGGATAAGCGCAAGTCCCGCAATGGCATGAAAAAGAATCGTGAATACAAAAAGCGAACCTATGCTGTACTCACTCGTTCTGCTTATTACAAAATATCCGATCACAAAAAAGACCGCCAACATGATTATCGAGATAACGGGTTTTTCCCATTCGATAATCATTTTCTGCTCCGCCATATTGTTTGCAACGGCCGTTCTTGTTGCTGCCGAAACCATCAAAAGGGCCGATGCGGCAATCGCCAAAACGGATACGATTATAACAAGAATATAATATAATTTCGGTTTGTTTTTAGGTCTGTCGTTATTCCTGTCCATTATCGTTTTGTATCTCCTTAAAAATCATCGGTAAAAGAAACGGTACGCATATCATAACGGGGTATACGTATCTTAACTGGACACAGGGTCCGAAAAACATCGTCGCATAATATCCGGCTATAAGCGAAAGCGGTGCAACGGCACAAATGTTTTTTCTTTTTATCGAATAAATCGTCAGTGCCGCGCAAATCCAAAGGAAGATGCCGGGCATAAACAAATATTTTATAACGGGTATTTTAAGATATGCGTTGTCGTTCGCGAAAGTGCCGTACGTCCTTTTTAGCGCGGGAAGTTTCGAATCTTCGAAAAAGCCTCTTTCGTAAAGCGTTTCGCTCCATTTGGTCTGAACATATCCGAGTCCCTTTTGACCTTTGCTCTCGTTAATATGCGCGTGCGATTCGTCTCCGACGTCTATAAATCCCGCATTAAGAGCAAGAAACGCATTAATGTAATCACCCGGATATTTTTTAAAAAGCTTAAGGTATGTTTTGACAAACTCCTTCTTTTTGTTCACCGCAACCCAGGTGTTTGTTTTGCTCTTAACCGGATCCGAAATCGAAGGGTTGTAATCATCCGCCCCGTCATAGAGGATGAATTCGTTTATTAACGCTTTGGATTCTTCATCCAACTCATCTTTATGATATACATAAGTTCTCGCAATCTGCTGGATGGGAACGCTTAACATTTCCCTTTTGTCTCCCTGTTGCGCCGAAAGCGCTTTTGAGGCAATGCTTAGGGAAATCAGTCCCGCGAAAACACCAATCGAAACTATGCAAATGACAGCCGTCATGTTTTTCTTTATCTCAACAAGATCCTTTTTCTCTTCTTTCCTGTTTCCGACAAAAACCGTGATTGCGATAACCGAGACAAGAAGCGCAAAAAGAAGCGGAATAATCGCGAATTTTCCGTTGTTTCTGAACAATACGCACATAATCGTCGAAACAAAGAGCAAAACCGCAGCCGGTATTTTCTTTTTTAAGTTTCCTTTCGTGACGATGCGAATCAACAAAAGGACGTTTAAAAGAAAGAACGCCGAGAAAGGAATATCCTTCGTCACGCTTATTGCCATAAATGCGTTGAAAGGGTAAATCGCGATAAAAATCATCGCTGCAAACGAATACGTTTTCATTCCTTTTTTGTGCAAAAGATATATTCCGTATGCAAAAACCGCCGCAAGCAAAATGCATTGTACAATTACATATAACGCGATTCCGGCATTAAGGCTTTGAAACATTTTTTCCCCGACGAAAAGCGCTGCCTTAATCATGAGTGTATGGAAAAGCGGATGGTGGTCGTTAAACGAATTTTCAAAGATCTGATGTATCTGAATATAGGAATCGTATGCGGCAATTCCCGGGTAAAACGCAAGAAAACAGGGCAGATACGATAAAAGAAATACCGCAAATGCCGCAGGAAATACAAACCACGATTTCTCTTCTTTTATTCCGCGGTTTTTAAGGTTCTTATACGTCGTTTCGTATAAAAACTCTGCGGCAATTCCGAGGATTCTGCCCGAAATAACCGATGCAACGACGGAAGCAAAGACAAAAAGGAACGAATATTCCGTATTTCCTCTGATGCAAAGCGTTCGCGTCAGTATGGATAAGAATATGCAAATAACGCAGGCAATGCTTATCGCCGTGCTGTCTTTTCTTATCTTTTTGAAAGCATCCTTTTTGTTCAAGCCGTCTCCTTAGCCGGTTTCGATTTGAAAACACCGGCTCAAAAACCCATATTCTGTTATATTTTACCACATTTCGCGCATTAAATCGAGTAGGGGGTATTTTGCGTAAAATGAAAAATCTTCCGAATCGCTTCGGAAGATCTTTCTGAATTATTATATTTGGTTAAATAGCAGATGCCATGATGTGACCGTTACCGTACTTTTCAACAACCTTAGGAAGAGTTCTGAGGGCTACCGTTCTTCTCATACGATAGGCCAGAGTGACTTTTTCGGTTGTCTGCATGGTTCCGTCAAGAGGCGACCATCCGAGAAACCAAAGACCTTTTTCGATTTCAATGATGTAGTTCATTCAATCACTTCCTTTCTTTTCGCCAAACCCTTCGAGTAATTACCTTCGTGATTGCTCCCCTTATTTGTTGGGATGATTATAGCATTAACCACCCATGCTCACAATCTGCATAATCAATAGATTTATACAAAAAACAGCGATTTTATTGTGGAAAATGCACAGCTTGTCCATCATTTTTTAGTAAATTTCACTAATTTAAACCGATGAAGCGAAACAAAAAAAACAGAGGGTTTTTACACCCTCTGTCTGATATATTATTACAAAAGTTTTATAGGAATATTTAAGGAATTTATCCGTTTACTTTGGGAAGTCTTGCTCTGAATGTTGCAAGTTCTTCGTCCGTGGGAACATAATCGCTCATCTCATTGTCATGGAATTTCTGGTATGCGACAAGATCGAAGTAACCTGTTCCGGTGAGACCGAATACGATTGTCTTCTCTTCGCCCGTTTCCTTGCACTTGAGTGCTTCGTCAATTGCAACCTTGATGGCATGTGAACTTTCGGGAGCGGGAAGGATGCCTTCAACTCTCGCGAACTGCTCTGCTGCCTCGAATACTTCCGTCTGCTTTGCGGTGGTTGCTTCCATAAGTCCGTCGGCATAAAGCTGAGAAAGCGTTGAGCTCATGCCGTGATAGCGAAGTCCGCCCGCATGATTGGGAGCGGGAATGAAATCGCTTCCGAGTGTGTACATCTTGGCAAGAGGACAAACCATACCGGTATCGCAGAAGTCATATGCATATACGCCTCTTGTGAAGCTGGGGCATGAAGCGGGTTCAACGGCGATGATTCTGTAATCCGTGCCCTTTGTAATCTTTTCGCCCATAAAAGGTGCGATAAGACCGCCGAGGTTGGATCCGCCGCCTGCGCATCCGATGATGATGTCTGCCTTAATGCCGTATTTATCAAGAGCGGCCTTTGTTTCAAGACCGATAACCGACTGATGAAGAAGTACCTGGTTTAATACGGAACCGAGAACATATCTGTATCCGGGTGTTCCCACAGCTACTTCAACCGCTTCGGAAATTGCGCATCCGAGGCTTCCGGTGGTTCCGGGATGTTCTGCGTTAATCTTCTTTCCGACTTCGGTTTCCATTGAAGGAGAAGGAGTTACGCTTGCTCCGTAAGTTCTCATTACTTCGCGTCTGAAAGGCTTCTGCTCGTATGAAACCTTAACCATGAATACCTTGCAATCAAGGTCGAAATATGAGCAGGCCATCGAAAGAGCGGTACCCCACTGGCCTGCACCGGTCTCGGTGGTTACGCCTTTAAGGCCCTGTTTCTTTGCGTAATAAGCCTGAGCGATTGCCGAATTTAATTTGTGGCTTCCCGAAGTGTTGTTGCCTTCGAATTTGTAGTAAATCTTTGCGGGTGTACCGAGCTTTTCCTCAAGGCAGTATGCTCTTACCAAGGGTGAAGGTCTGTACATCTTGTAAAAGTTTCTTATTTCTTCCGGAATCTCTATGAATCTGGTTTCATTGTCAAGTTCCTGCTTTACGAGTTCTTCGCAAAAAACTCCTGCGAGTTCTTCAGCCTTCATGGGCTGTAATGTTCCGGGATTAAGCAAAGGTGCGGGCTTGTTGATCATGTCGGCACGAAGGTTGTACCAAGCCTTGGGCATCTCATTTTCTTCAAGATAAATTTTGTAAGGGATTTCTTTTGACATCTCTGTCTCCTTTCATAAAAAACTGCTTTTTACTCATTTTCGCCGGGGATCCGAATTCTGCATCGCTTCTTCGTACAGGTACGAGAAGTGTCCCGACTTCTGATTCCCATATAATTAAAAAACCCGACATAGAAATAATTCTATGCCGGGACAGGTTTCTTTCCTGCGGTGCCACCCTGCTTGATGCGAGACGCATCCTCTCATTGCATACTGTCATATGCCGGTTTTGTTTACGGGGTTCCTCCCCCGGCGCCAATACTCCGAATCGCTTCGTTTCCTTTTGCCCTCAAAAGCCCATTCGACTTAACATTTCAATGCCACGTTCTCAGCATCCGCGGCTCTCTGTATCCGAAAGAGGATAAGCCTACTTACTCTTTTTCACAGGTTTATTCTGATATTTTTTATATCACTTAAAAAAATATGTGTCAATATAATTTTCGTTATTTGTTTCAATATCCGAAAAATAACGTTTTTTGCCTTAATTTTCGTAAACGGGTTTTAGTATTTCATACGTGAATCCGTTGGATGAAACAAATGTGTCTTCGACTATTACGGTACTTCCGGGGTAATGATCCGCGAAATAATCGTCAAGGAAGTCCCTCGTATCGAAATCCACCTGCTGGTAAACAAGATAAACATTGTCTTTTTCAAGCAGCGCCTCGGAGGGAGAATCGATGCCCCATGCCTTCATCTTGTTGTTGTACCAGGGGCTTTGCGGCATCCAGCTGCCCATGTAAACATAGTTTTCGTACCCCTCACTCTCAAACGAAAGCGTGTCCTCCATGTAATAGAGATGGGACATGTCGAAGAAATAAAAATTGTCCGACCGGGCGCTCATATAATCTTCGAGTTCGTTAAAACATACGCTCATTTCGCGAAAACTCTTTACGCTCTCGTAATTTTTCTTCATAACGGGCAAACCGAATCTGATACTTGCCGCAGCAACAGCCGCCAAAAGAACGATGAACACCGGGTTCATTCCGATTTTCCGGATAAAACTTTCTTTTTCTTTCTTTTCTTCATTCTCTGAAAACGAATAAAGAGCATATTTTATAATAATTCCCGTTAAAAGCACAAGTTCCGCGATATAGATTATCTGCGTCACTCTGAAAGGAAATCTGCCGTTCCAGACAAGATAAATCCAGTCAAACATCCTTGCGACGACGATGCATGCAATATCCACAAGTGCCCTGAATTTTTTAAGAAGAATCGAAAGAACGATTGCAAATAAATACAAAACGAAGACGATAATATTTAACGGTCTGTCCTGATACTCGAAAAGATTGTAACGGATAATCGTTTTTAAAACTTTGAAAAGCTTGGCAAAAGCCGACGGTTCCGCTTCACGTCTTTCGTTTTCGGCAATCTTTGCAAGTTCCGTAAAATTTTCGTAATTTACTTCGGGATCGAGAATGATATTGTAATGATAAACAATGGCTTCGTACGAGGATTTTGTGATACCGAGTTTATCGTAGGTTTCTTTGTGCGAATCGTAATCGGGGAAACCTTCGTAATCGAATAATTCTTCCGAAACATCCGTATATCTTTTGAATTCCTTCCAGTCATCACCAAGATACGCTGCCTTGTTTATTCCGATTGACAAAGCCAAAACCAATGCAAAAAGTCCTGCCGAAACGAAAAGCCTTTTTATTTTTTCCTTGCTTCCCGCATCGATAAGTTTACCCGCAAATACCATTCCGAAAAAAGGTATCAGCATAAAGAAAGCCTTATCCCTTATTCCGAGTGACCAAAACGAGAGCAAAAGGAAGGGAATCGCTTTTAAAATATATTTTTTCGTTTCTTCTTCCTCGCTTAAAAGGAAAAGCAAAAATAAAGCCGCCGCTCCGACAAAGCCGGTCGCAAGGGTATATTGCGTCATGGCAAAATAACGGTAGAAGATTCCGATGAAAAGAATCATATAAAGCAGATAAACCGTAGCCGCCTGCCAAATCTTTTTTGTCGCAATCAGGGATTTGTATAAAAGAAGCACCATAACGCTCGAGAAAGAAACGCATATGAAAATACCAAACCAGGGAATTCCGTTTCCCGTAAGTCTGTACAAAGAGCTGATGATAAATCCCGAAACAATGCCCATATAATACATATGCGCCTCAGGAATTCCGGTCATCTCTCCCGATGCTACGGTTTTCAGATATATATTGTCGTTGTCAATCATAAAGGGCGCAAAAAGATTCCATGCGATAACCAAAACGGCTACGCTTAAAACGGATATTCCGCAAAAAAGAAGCGCTCTGCCCTTATTTGATTTAATTGATTTTTTTTCGTCCATTTCAAAACCCTTTAACGGATAAGCATCCTATTTGATGTTATCCCAACATCATCCTAAATGCAACCTCTTTTGCCAATCCTTCCGCTTTCCGTACTTATTGTAATTACAGGGCGTTTTATGTTAAAATTTATTAGTTGGATTAAATTTCGGACGGAGTGTCTAATAAATGCAAAAATACGACAGAATCATAATAGGAGCCGGTCTGTACGGTCTTTACTCGGCGCTTTTTTGTGCCGAAAAAGGCCTGAAGGTTCTTGTCCTCGAAAAAGAATCTTCCGCTTTCAGCCGTGCCACATATATTAATCAGGCGCGCGTCCACATGGGTTATCATTATCCCAGAAGCCTCGCTACCGCAGTCAAATCGGCAGGTTACTTTTCCAGATTCTGCAAGGATTACGATTTCTGCATTCACCGTTCTTTTGATCAGATATACGCCACTTCGGGTGTATTCAGTTGGACGGACGCAACACAGTTTAAAGCGTTTTGCAAAGCCGCCGATATCAAATGCGAGGAGATATCTCCCGACAGATATTTTAACCAAAACACCTGTGACGGTGCTTTTTTGACCGAAGAATATACTTACGACGCTCAGATTCTTAAGGATTATTTTCTGAAAGAAATCGAAGCATCCCCCGCGATCGAACTTAAATATAATGTTAAAATAACTCAAATCGGAAAGGATGAATCCTCCGTTTATGTCACAGTCGGCGAAGAGGAATACGAAACGCCTTTTCTTCTTAACGCAACCTATGCATCGGTTAACGAAATAATATCGATGCTTTTCCAAAACGATATCTTCCCGATTAAATATGAGCTTTGCGAAATAATACTTTGCAAGCCGAACGAAAAGCTCAAAAATGTCGGTATAACCGTTATGGACGGTCCTTTCTTTTCTGTAATGCCTTTCGGAAAGACCGATTATCACAGCCTTACTTCCGTAACTTTCACTCCTCATTCGGTTTCGTTTGACAAAACGCCCGTTTTCAGATGTCAGAAAAAAGCTGCGGATTGCGGTTTTGAATGCAGCGCTTCGTCACTCGGCAACTGCAATTTGTGTCCCGCAAAGCCCGAGAGCGCATGGCATTATATGTCGCGTCTTGCTTCAAAATATTTAAAACCCGAATACGAATATACATATCATTCCTCGCTCTTTTCAATGAAGCCCGTTTTAAAGAGTTCGGAAATCGACGATTCCCGTCCAACTGCCGTTAAATATCACCTCGGCGGTCAGGGAGAAGAAGGTCCCGTGTTTATGAGCGTTTTGTCGGGTAAAATCAATACGATTTATGATTTGGACGAACATCTTGTTTAAAAATATTTAAAGTAATTCCGGTTATACGGATTTTGTATGGAGAACCACAATGGAAAAAAAATTCGTTTCTGTCGTTTTGCACCTGCATAATCACGAAAAATGCGTAAAAGAATTTTTCGAAACTTCTCTTAGTGTAATAAGGGAGAATTTCGAGAACTATGAATTGATCTGCGTTGACGACGGATGCAGCGACAATACGATATCGGTTGCAAAAGAATATTTTTCGTCTGCTTTTCCCGACGACAATATTTCCGTATTGAAAATGGGATCTTATCAGGGTCTGGAAGCTTCGATGAACGCCGGAAGAGATTATTCCATCGGAGATTTCGTGTTTGAATTCGACACTCCCCAGATTGATTACGACAAGGAAATAATTATGAGAGCTTTTGAATGCGTAAACGGCGGTTCGGATATTGCCATTGTCGCACCTTCGGGAAATACAAGGCTCTCTTCGATGTTTTTCTACAAAATATTTAATCTTTACAGCAAAAACAACAATAAAATCTGTTCGGATACCTTCCGTCTGATTTCGAGAAGGGCCATCAACAGAATAAAATCCATAAGCGATTTCGTTCCTTACAGAAAAGCTTTGTACGCCAACTGCGGTTTGAAATCGGAAACAATCAAATATAAACCCGACAAAAAAATACTTGTCAGAAAAGAAAAGGAAACCTATGAACGTTTCAATCTTGCTTTCGATTCGTTCGTATATTTTACGAATTTCCTCGAAAGACTGTCCACCGGAATCAGTGCGTTTTTCCTGCTTTTTTCCGTAGGTTCGGTAATATACGCCGTTTGGGATCATTTTACAAACGGTTCCGTTATCGAGGGATGGACTTCCACAATCTGTTTCCTCTCCTTCGGATTTTTCGGAATCTTTGTTCTTTTGACGATTATTCTCAAATATCTTTCCGTCATCGTAAATCTTATTTTCAGAAGACAGAAATACATTGTTGAATCAATCGAAAAAATAGGTGGAAATGTATGAATCTGACCATTCTTTTTCCCGTACTTAACGAAAGACTTCGCCTTCAAAAAGGCATAGAAACCTGTCTTTCGTATGCAAGAGAAAATCTGGATATTCCCTTCAGTCTCGTTATCGTCGACAACGGTTCCGATGACGAAACGCCCGATATCGCCAAAGCGCTTTCCGAAAAATATCCCGAAGTCGAATACAGAAGAATCGAGGAACGCGGTGTCGGGATTGCATTTAAAACAGGCATAAACGAATGCTTCAGCGATATAGTCGGATATATGGATATCGATTTGTCCACGGATTTGAAATACTTAAAAATGACCGTTGAATTGTTTAAAGAAGACGATTCCCTTATGTATGTAAACGGTTCGCGCTTTTGCAGGGAGTCCGATACAAGAGGAAGAAAATGGTACAGAAAAATCACTTCCGCGGGTCTGGTATTCATCCTTAAACACTATCTTAAAATGAAATCCTCGGATGCTCTTTGCGGCTTTACTTTTTTAAGAACGTCTTTCGCGAAGGATCTGGTTTCGAAATGCAGCGATGACCACGGATGGTTTTATACCGTCGAAATGCTTCTTCGTGCCGAGAGAATCGGTGCCAAAATCAAAGAGATTCCCGTCGAATGGGTAGAGGATTACAATACAACCGTAAAGGTATTTAAAACAATCAAAAACTATCTTGTTCAGATTTCAAAACTGAAAAAAGCTTTCAGAGAGGAAGAAAGAAGTGCTAAAAAGAATTGATTTAAAAAGAGATTTTGAAAAACATAAAGAAGAATATCTTCAGGCCATTAAAAACTGCTGCGAGGAAACTACTTTTTCGGGCGGGAAATATGCCGAAATTTTCGAAAAGGAATTTGCCGATTACATTCATGCGCCCTATGTACAGGGTGTCAATAACGGAACCAGCGCAATTCACTGTGCGCTCTCGGCTCTCGGAATCGGCGAAGGTGACGAAGTAATTGTTCCGGCAAACACCTATATCGCATCCGCATGGGGCGTAACATACACCGGTGCAACTCCGGTATTTGTAGACTGCCTCTCAGACACATGGGAAATCGATCCCGTCTGTGCAAAAAAAGCAATTACAGACAAAACCAAAGCAATTCTCGGAGTGCATCTTTACGGCCAGCCCTTTGATTTTCCCGAAATCAAAAAAATCGCGGATGAATACAATCTCTTCGTTGTCGAAGACTGTGCTCAGGCTCACGGAGCCAAAGTCGAAGGAAAAACCGTAGGTACTCTCGGAGATCTCGGATGCTTTTCTTTTTACCCCGGAAAGAACCTTTATGCGTTCGGCGAGGGCGGTGCCGTAAGCTGCAAGACAAAAGAACATAACGATTATATAAATGTTATGAAAAATCAGGGATGCAATATCAGATACTATCATGAAATGATAGGTTACAATTACCGTCTCGAAGGTATTCAGGGAGCGGTATTAAGCGTCTCTCTCAAATATCTCGATGAATGGACTAAGAGGCGAAAAGCCATAGGAAACGAATATTTAAATAGAATCAATAACCCTCTCGTTAAGATGCAGCGTCATCCCGATAACACAGAATGCGTATTTCACCTTTTTGAAATAATGACCGAGGGCGATGCGGAAATTTTTGTGGATTACATGCGAAGCAAAGACATTGAATGCAATCGTCATTACCCGGTTCCCTGCCATCTGCAAAAAGCCTATGCGCATCTTGGGTACAAAAAAGGGGACTGTCCCAATGCCGAAGCTCTTGCCTCGCATTGCGTAACACTCCCTCTTTTCCCTGAAATGACCGATGAGGAAGTTAATACTGTTATCGAAGCGGTGAATTCATATTCTTTTTAAACTTCTTTTATTTTTATCCGGAATAATAACATATAAAAAAGGAACCGAAATGTCGGTTCCTTTTTTGTTTGCTTAAACCGGATTATTATCTTGTGAATACTTTGAATCCGAGGAATGTTCCGCCGATCAAAACGATTCCGCCGCCTCCGATGATTGAGAAGAGCAGAACCTTGTTATGGAAAAGTCTTACCATTACGTTTCCGGAAACAAGAACTCCTTCGTAAATTTCCGCGGTCTCGTTGCCCGCTCTGTCTGTTGCAACAATCTGAATCGTCTGGGCCTTGTTGGATTCGGGAATATGGAACGAATAAACTTCATCGCTTACGGTATATTCGGTCTTAATTCCGTTGATATAAATCTTAACTTCTCCGAGTAAAAGATTGTCTTTGACGGAAACGGAAACATTTTTGCCGTTCTCCGAATAGAATGTATTCGCTTCAAAATCAAGAGGAGCGACAATCGGAGCCGTAGCATCCACACCGAATTTAAGTTCGGTATCCTTATCTACGTTGTTGTTTACGTTTCCTGCTTCATCTTCGGATGAAAGCGTAATCACATAACTTCCGTCCTGAGTAAAGAGTGCATCCTTAAATACGTACGAATAAGTCTTCCAGTCTCCTTCGCTTTCTTTCGAGGTGATCAGATAATCTTCGCCTTCTTTAAGCGTTTTGGGCTTTCCGTTTATCGAAAGAGTAATAACAACACTCTTCTTGGCTATCTTGTCAGGATTAATTTCGGTAACTTCGATTCCGGTAACTTTCTTAACATAATTGTCGTTAATCTTTTGGAAAGCATCGGAGAGATAATAAATCGAACCGAATCTGTTAACGGAAAATACGATGGATTTCGTTGTCTGGTTTCCGGCTTTGTCTTTTCCGGTAATCTTCAAAGTATACAAATCATCGACTTCTTTTTCTCTCTTGAAATCCTTGAATGTAATCTGAAGTCCGTCTTCGGAAATCGTATACCAATCGGTAATATCAACCTTACCCTGCTTTGCACCGATTAATTCAACGACTATAGTGCTCTTGTCTGCATTCAGATCGTCAAGTCTGATTACGGGAGCAACTTTGTCTCTGTTTGAAGATTTCTCTTCGACTCCCTCTACCGCTATATCGGGCTTCTTGGTATCGATAATGAAACTGGATACTTTTTCAATGTTACCCTTGTTTCCGGCTCTGTCGGTTGCGGTTACACTGAAATTGTATACGCCGTCTTTCTTCATGGTCATTACGGCATAATATCCGTCATCCCTTCTGTTCCATGCGGAAAGTTCGTATCCCTGCTCGGGAATTGTTCCGGCTATGGATACTCGGCTCGGTTCAAAGTTAACATCTTTAACAAGGATACCTGCCTTACGCTCTCTGGAATAGAATCCGTTGGCCGAGTTATTGCCGTCAAATGTAATCTTCACTTCCGGTACCTTGGTGTCAATGACAAATTCCGTTGCATCAACTTTATTTGAAGCATTGCCTGCCTTGTCCTTACAGCTGAATGACAAAACATATCTGTCATCATTCGTGAATGTGGCTACAGCTGTATAGGTGGTGTTATTGGGATTTGCCGTATCTTTTTTCTCGGTCCATCCGGAAAGCGTTCCCTTATTTCCCGTACCGGAAATGCTGAAGCTCGAAGGATCGAAATATCTGTCTTTTACAACAATGGTAGCCTTAACTTCATGTGTATAATAATTTTTGAATTCGGGATCTCCGTTTGAAGTATCAAATGATACGCTAAGTTCAGGCTTAACATTATCGATACTGAATATATAATCCATTTTGGAAGTATGATCGGCATTATCGGTCATGGAAACGCTGATTACCATTCCGTCTTCATTTCCGTCAACGGTTATCGTCTTGGAAATACCCGTAATTATGTTTTTGTTTCTTCCCTTAATGCTCCAAGAGCCATCATCCGCATTACCATTATTAATATTAATATTTCCTGACTGCAATACCGTCGAATCGGATTTTTTAACCGTATAGGATGCAGATTTAACACCGGAGAAATTGTCCGTAACATCAATCGTTGCTTTAAACGCCGATGAATACAGAGGACGGTTTTCGGAATCTTTTCCGCCGGCCGAATCGCTGTTAATGACAATATGAGTCTCTCCGCTGTGACTGCTGTCGGTATCTATTATAATGCCGCCGACTCTGTAGTATTTTACTTCGCCGTTTTCGATTATCTGATTTCCTGCATTGTCCGTCGCGGAAATATACAAATCGCCTCTGAACGAGCTGTTTCTCGGAATAGGTTTGGTGATTGTCGTCTCCGTTGTTATTCCGATATCGACCTGATCGTATTCCTTTGTTCCGTCAGGATGTTCCCAATAATAATCTATGCTCTTAATACCCGATTCTGAATCGCTTGCTTTAACCTTAATATTTACGGTATCGTTGAAGAAATACTGATATTCCTCGCTTGTATCATTAAGCGTTACACTCTGGTCGCGTATCAGTATCTCGTCAATCTGCGGCATTGTATTATCAAGAATAAAAATAGCACTCTCATTTGATACATTGGTAATCGAATCTCCCAATGCATTCACTCGTGAATTTTGGGCAGATACATCGATTATATACATGTCTTGATTTATAGCAGCTATTCCCAGATTTGCCAGATTAAAAGTAATCGTATCATCCTTCGTACCTGCAGGATATGTCAACGGAGGCTGAATTTCAGTTCCGTTAACCTTAATTGTTAATGACTCAAGGACTGTAGTTGCGGCCTCGGGATTGGAAGCATCATCATCCGAACAACTTTTAATCGTAACGGTTACATCGTGATCAAGTGTATCGGAAGCATAATAAAGTCCTTTTGCTCTTCCCGTCACATCGGGAATATCAAATGTTACTTGAGGAGATAGTGCAAATACTCTGTCAAGGGTTATTCTGTTTCCCGACCAGTCGTATATCGTAAGGCTTGCCGTTTTTCTTTCTTCTTCCGTCATTTTCAGATACTTCGAATCATACGGGAAGCCGGAATCTTTGTTGTCAAGCGTCAGATTATTTCCGAAATCCAGATCAATGTCGTTGCTGGTCCATGAATAAAGCGTTACCGCGTATGAATGGAAAGTGTCTTGTCTCATGTAACTTAATTCAACCGACTTAATACCGGTATCTTCATCGTAACCTTCAATCCTGAGATTTTTTATTTTCATTCGGTCGCTGCTGACTTTTTCCCATTCGGGATAAACTCCGGTTACTACGGGTTTGTGACCTTTTTTTACAAGCACTTCGTCCAAGCTTATATCTTTGTAAACATCGTTTCCGTTTACGGTTCTTTTTCTTCTTACATAAAGATAGAACGGGTATTCGGTATGTGTGTCATTAAAAGTCAAATTATCTATTTCAAATGAATACCTGCCGTTATCTGCATCGAAAGTTTTTACGGCATTGGAATTTATGGCTGCGGCTATGGTAGTGTCAATCGAGGGATCCGTGCAGTCATATTGTACCTGAGACAGGATAACCGTATCACCGTTCATGTAATTGTCATATTGTCCGCTGACGGTTGCTTTGGATTCTCCCGAATCGTTTGTATCATAAAAGGTTGTGGAAACCGTAACCGTATTATCCGCGGGGTCGGGAATCTCAAAAACATTTATGTTTTGGCCCCAGTCGTTTGTGATATCGGCATAATCCACTTCCCATACTCCGAGTTCGTAAACTTTCTTGGCTGAACCGTTTCCCGTTCTGACAAGGTAATAGTACAAAGTGTTTCCGTACATGGAGTTGAAAGTATCCAAATTGGTTTTAATATGGTCGGGAGCTCTTCCCTGGGTCACGGTCTTTTCCTGCAGGGAATCCCAGTCAAAGGTCTGATAATTTGCGCTGTTCACCTGCTGAGTAGTTACATAAACCTTATCGGACGATGCATGATAATCCGTTATTTCTCCGTGGAAATTACTGTTGGTTGGAGTTTGGGGCAAAAGTATCTTGTCGGTTCCGTTTTCAACGGGAGTTACCGTCAGACCATATGTCCAGTTAATCTCCGGAACATAGTCTTTAATCTTAATTGTCCTTTTACCGATTTTACGCCAATCATTGTTTAAAAATATATAAAACGAAATATAATAGTCTTTCCCGGCAGAGGATAATGAGGGAATATTATTAATGTTTGTGGAAAGATCGTAATTATTTACGTTATGCCCTTGAGAATTGACAGTGTTTTCACCGTGTTCGCTGTTACCGTCACTCCATTCGATTTTTAATTGTTCGTTGTAACCCAGAGTTTTTGCTATACTGGACGAAACATTTACGGAATTGTCCAATTCGCTTTTCTTGATAACAATCGGTTGCGAACCGGTAATGTCAATATTATTGTTTTCCCAATCCTTAATTTTTATTGTCGGAAGCTGAACCGATGAATCAATGGTATATTCTTTTTTATCAAAGATGTAATTGTTATTATACAAATAGACCATAAGCGTTTTATCTGTCGGAATGTCCATGCTGTACGATAAAGATAAAGAGTTAGAGGAAGGCGTAACATTCGAACCTGAAAGAACCGCGATAATCTCCGCATCGGTCTTGTCGCTTAAATCCGCATCGGACAATGCGGCTTTAAGACCGCTTGCATTTCGGTTATTCACTTTAAAATCAACGGGTACCGTACCGCTAAAATCACCCAAATTCGAAATATATGTCGTGGTGCTCGAAAAATTCAGTTTGGGAGCTTTTTTAATCGAAATCGTTTTGGATACAATGGGTGAATCGTCTCCCAAAGTGTCGGTTGCAGGCACAACATACAAATTCAGTTTGCCGTTGGAAGAGACACTCACATCCGGCAGTTCAAAACCCTCCGCCGTAAGCGCAACCTTATCAAGTGCGCTGATTTCCGAATAGATAGTTTTTGTATTGCTTTCCGTATCATAGAAAACATACTGATAATCTTCCCCGCTTTGAACAGAACCCGTTACGGTTCCGATTATTGTTACGGAAGCGCTGCTGTTCGAAATCAAAACATTGTCGCCGTCAACGAAGATATTTTCACCGGTTACCGATGTGATTCCGATAACGGGATCGTCTCCGTCCGCATGCACATAAAAAGTAACGGTCAGACATATAACCGCAAACAATGCCAGTGCACCGGCAAAAACTCCGATTCTTTGTTTAATTGCTTTATTCATAATCAAGTACCCTCTAATAAACCTTGGTTTCTTTGTATACAGAGTTTATTATAACATAGAACACGGCTTATTTCCAATAGGTTTTCCGAACTTTTGTCTCTTTTTTGACCTGAAAATTTTCCCTGTATTATATAAAAAAATCACGGTTCGCGCCGTGATTTTTTGTTTGAATTATCGGTATTACAACAAATCCGCTATTTCGTATATGAGTTTTTCGGTCTTTTCCCATCCGAGGCAGGGGTCCGTAATTGACTTTCCGTACACTCCTCCGTCAACTTTCTGACAGCCGTCTTCTATGTAACTTTCCACCATAAAGCCCTTGAGTATGGCTTTTACCCTGTCATCGTGTCTTGTGGAATAAAGAACATCCTTGATAATTCTGGGCTGTTCGAAAGGATTCTTGCCGGAGTTCGAATGATTGGTATCGATAATAACGGCGGGATTGACAAGTTCCCTCTCGTCATATGCGTCGCAGAGTCTGATTAAATCCTCGAAATGGTAATTGGGCTGCGATTCGCCGTGCTTGTTGGTATAACCTCTTAAAATCGCATGTGCGAAAGGGTTGCCCTCCGAGTGGACTTCCCACCCTCTGTAAATAAACGAATGCGAATGCTGTGCCGCAAGAATACCGTTCATCATTACGCTAATATCGCCTGATGTCGGATTTTTCATGCCTACGGGCGCATCTATTCCGCTTGCGGTAAGACGGTGCTGCTGGTCTTCGACGGATCTTGCGCCGACCGCAACGTATGCAAGAACGTCATCAAGATACTGGTAGTTTTCGGGATAAAGCATTTCATCGGCACATGCAAAACCGGTCTCTTCGATTGCACGCATGTGAAGGTGCCTCGTTGCTATGATTCCTTTGAATAGGTCTGCCTTTTCGTTGGGATCGGGCTGATGAAGCATTCCCTTGTATCCGTCGCCCGTTGTTCTGGGCTTGTTGGTATAGATTCTCGGAACGATAATAATCTTGTCCTTTACTTTTTCCTGAACGGGGCAGAGTCTGGATATATAATCTATTACGCTGTCCTCTCTGTCCGCGGAACAGGGTCCGATGATGAGAATCAGTTTGTCGCTTCTTCCCGCGAATACTGATTCGAGTTCGGCTTTTTTGTGCTCTGCGAGTTCTCCCATTTTACCGGTAAGGGGACACATTTCCTTTACTTCCACGGGCAGGGCCAATTTTTTGATGAAGTTCATTTTCATATCTTTTTCGTTCGCAACTTTTGTTGCTATCCTTTCTGACTGATCGGTTTTATATTCATCCGATAATTATTTTGAATTGAATTTCGAACGTCTCGCGGTCGAAAGTCTCATTTTTTCCTTAATGGCTTCGGTATCGTCTTCTGCAATAAGATTCCTTAAGCCGGAAATTTCATCGATAAACAAATCCATTTCCTTAAGGAGCGATTCCTTGTTGACGTGGAAAAGTTCGCTCCACATATTCTCATTGATTCTCGCAATTCTTGTCAGGTCCCTGAACGAGTCTCCGGTGTAATCCTTAAGATGCTCGTTGTCTTTGCATGTCATAAGCGAAACCGCGATGCAGTGCGTAAGCTGCGAAACGTATGCTATCATTTCGTCATGTTCCTCGGGACTTAAAACACTGACTTTGTTAAAGCCTAAAATCTGTCCGAGATTTTCACACCAAAGGATTGCCTCTTCACTGTTTTTGTCGGTGGGAACCACGATGTAATTCGCATCTCTGAAAATACGGTCATCGGCATTTTCGACACCGCTTGTTTCCTTTCCGGCCATCGGATGTGCGGCTATGAATTCCGCTCTGTCACCGAGTATGTTTTGAATATCGTAAACAATGCAGCTTTTAACGCCCGTTACATCGGTCAGGCGAATGCCTTCCTTTATGTTTTTGACGTTTTCGCCGACCCAGTCGATGGCGGCATGGGGGTAAAGCGCAAGAATGATGCAATCGGCTTCCTTAACGAAATCCGCTTCTTTTTCCTTCAAAAAAGTCCCGTCGTCGATGATGTTGTTTTCCTTTGCGAATTTAATCGTATCTTCGCTTTTGTCGATTGCCGTCACGCGGCATCCTATTCTTTTGAGAGCTTTCGCATAGCTTCCTCCCATGAGTCCGAGTCCGACTATGAGAACGTTTTGTTTGTTAATCCATTCCATAATTTACGGTTTCCTGCATCCTTTCATAACGGTATTTATCTTACAGTCCGATTTTATTCGTATTCAAGTTTTATTCCGAGCGTTTTCAAATCGTCGAAAAACCCGGGATAGCTCTTTCTTACTGCTTCGGCCTCGTTTATCACTCCTCCGGTTCTGCTCAATAAAAGCGCGAGAGACATCACTATTCTGTGGTCGTTGTGACCGTTAATCTCTTCCGTCGGGGCATCCGGTCCGCAGCCGATTTCGATGCTGTTTTCTTTCTGCAAAGTTTTTATGTTGAATTTCGAAAGTTCTTCGCACATCACTTTGCCGCGGTCGCTCTCTTTAATCTTAAGTCTTGCCGTTGAAGTGAAAACACCTCCGTTGTTTGCGGCCGCCACCGCAAAAAGCACAGGTCCCAGATCGGGGCAGTCCGCGATATCAAGCGTGGCTTTTTCAAGCAATAATTTCTCGAAATAATCCTTGTATATTTTGTCGCCCTGGAGGCTTTCCTCACTCAATCCCCTGACCGTAACTTCTCCGCCGATAAGATTGAAAGCATCCAAAAACGCGGCATTCGAATAGTCTCCCTCGACTTCGATGTTTCTGTTTAAATAATTCGATCCGCGATTGACAAAAAGCGTATTTTCGTCCTTCCATCCGACTTTTATTCCGAATTCGTTCATCGCACGGATTGTCATGTTTATGTAGGATCTGCTCTCTGTCGGAGGAATGAGCCTGATCTCTCCGCCCTCACCCTTGACGGACAAGGCCAAAAGAAGTCCGGTGATAAACTGAGAGCTTATGTTTCCTTCGACTTCGAAATTATTCTCCTCCACTCTGCCTTTGACAATCAGTTTGTCGGTTTCTCTTTTAAAATAAACCGAGCCTTCGTTTTCGTTTTTGTTTAAAATGTTTTCATATATTCCGAAGGGCCTGTTTCGCAAAGTTTCGCTTCCGTAAAATTCGCTGATTACGGGCAGAGTCATCGCAATTCCCATAAAGAAACGCATCGTGCTTCCGGATTCGCGACAGTTAAAAACAAGTTTTTCGTCTGATGCATATTCTTTTTGGTTCAAAATACCGGTCCGCCCGTCAATAAAAACAGTCGAGCCGTCGATTCTGACTTTTGCACCGAGAGTTTCGATACAGTCGATTGTAGCCTTTATGTCTTCCGAAAAATCGACGTTCGAAATAACGCTCTCGCCGTCGGTTAACGCGGCGCAGATGATGTATCTGTGCGCCATGCTTTTCGAAGGCGGAGCAAATATTTCTCCTTTTGCAATTGATTTTTCAATTCTGACTTTCATAAATTTCTGCCTTATTTATAAATTTTGCCGTAATTTCCGAAATCCCGGTTCAACGGATTATTTTCACGGTTTGAATTTTCAATCGGACGGATCATTCTTCCGAAAGAAAATCCATTGCCTCAAGATAACCTTCGATTCCGTGTCCGGAGATTGTTTTTTTGCATGCGGCTCTGATGTAACTTATCTGTCTGAATTCCTCTCTCGAATCCACATCGGAAATATGTACTTCCACCATGGGTACGCCGACCGCTTTTGCGGCATCGAGTATTGCCACGCTCGTATGTGTGTAAGCGCCGGGATTTATCACTATGCCGTCGATTTTTCGGTAGGCTTCCTGAATCCAGTCAACCAGATCCCCTTCGTGATTGCTTTGCATGATTTCGACATTAACGCCGATCTCTTTTGCGTGGTTTTCAATCATTTCGCAAAGGGCTTTGTAATCGGTTTTGCCGTAAATATCAGGCTCCCTTATGCCGAGCATGTTTAAATTCGGTCCGTTTATTACGCGTATGGTCTTCATATTTCTCCTCACAATAAAAGGTTATTTTCTGCTGCCGTTATGAATGCTTAATATCTCGTTTAAAGTTTCTTCGACCCCGCCCGCGACATTTATTTTCACATCGCATGTCGAATTGTAAATCGGAAGCCTTTCCTCATAAAGCTTCATTATTTTTTCCTTTTTGTCGGCAAGAGGTCTGTCGTCGGTGGGAATCAGTTCTTCGACATTTCTGTCGAGAAAATAAACCGTTCCGTTGGCTTTGAGATTCTTAACGTTTTCTTCGTTTAAAATCACTCCGCCGCCCGTTGAAACAACGCTGTTTTTAACCGATGCGATTTCTTTGATTATTTCTTTTTCGACCTCTCTGAAATACTTTTCCCCGTCGGTGGCAAAAATCTCGGATATCTCTCTTTTTTCCTTCTTTGATATGAGTTCGTCGGTATCGACAAAGGTTTTCCCCAGTCTTTCGGATAAAAGTCTGCCGATCGTGCTTTTGCCGCTTCCCGGCATTCCCGTTAAAACTATATTGTTATTGGCATCAAAGAGTTTATTGTATATCTCTTCGATTTTTCCCTCATCCGCTTTATTTGACGTGAAAAAGCCGCATGCCGCTACCGCCTGGTAAATAAGCATTTTCAACCCGCTGCAGGCTTTAATGCCGCGTTTTTGCGCTTCAAGAACAAGTCTTGTTCTGCCGGGATTGTATATTACGTCCGCAACGCCCTCAAGCTTCGTGAAAGCTGACAGTTCAATCGGGGAAGCGTCAATGTTCGGATACATTCCGCAGGGCGTGGTATTGATAATGTAATTAGCGTCAGAATGCTCGCTGTAGGCTTCTTCATACGTTACAACGCCGTCCCTTTTGCTTCGGCTTACTTTTACGATAAGGCGCGCCGAGGCATCCTTGCATACTTCATATGCCGTTTTGCTCGTACCGCCGGTTCCGAGGATTAAGACTTTTTTATCTTTTAAATCAAAGCCGTTTTCGGCAAGAAGATTCTTTAATCCGAAATAATCGGTATTATATCCAAAGAGTTTCCCGTCCTTTTTCACCACGGTATTTACCGCACCTATGGCCTTTGCTTTTTCATCGATAAAATCAAGATGTCTGCAAACGTCTTCCTTGTAGGGAATCGTAACGTTAATCCCTTTGAATTCGCGCTTAATCATGAATTCATCGAGTTCGTCCCTCGGTATTTCTTTTAAATCGTATCCGTAAAATCCGAACTCCTCGTGTATCGTTTTCGAAAAACTGTGTCCGAGGCGTTCGCCTATCAGTCCGTATTCCATAATCGCTCCGTCAATGGGATTTATTTCATAAAAAAGTCGGTTCCGAATCTTGCGGCAAGCATATCGTAAAGAGCGAGCGCGCATACCGAATCGACAACGACTCTTGCTCTGTGAATGATTGCGGGATCGTGTCTTCCCTCAATCTCAAGATCGGAATTTTCCAAAGTATTTAAGTTGATGCTCTCCTGTTTTTTGTATATCGAAGGCGTGGGCTTTACGGCGCATTTGATAATTATCGGCATGCCGTTTGTTATGCCGCCGTTGATGCCGCCGTTATTGTTGGTTGAGGTAATAATGCTTCCGCCCTCGTTTCTGAAAGAATCGTTGAATTCGCTTCCTCTGGCGCAGACTCCGTCAAAACCCGCACCGAACTCCACACCCTTGATTCCGGGAACAGAGAAAAGAACATGCGAAAGAATGCTTTCTGCGGAATCAAACCAGGGTTCTCCGAGTCCCGCGGGCAGTCCGGTAATTGCGGTTTCAAGAATGCCTCCCACGCTGTCGGCGTCTTTGGCGGCTTCTTTAATCGCTTCTTCCATCGCATTTGCCGCATCAGGGTCAAGAACCGGAAAAGTTTTTTTGTTCAAATCTTTTATATCCTCCGACATATCCGAAAAATCCCTGTCGGAAATATCTGACAGACGGAAAATATGCGTTCCGATTTCGATTCCTTTGTCCGAAAGGGCTTTGATTGCAATCGCTCCGCCCGCAACAAGCGCTGCGGTGACTCTTCCGCTGAAATGTCCGCCGCCCCTGTAATCCTCGAAGCCGTGGTATTTGCACATGGCGGTATAATCCGCATGTCCCGGTCTTGCGATTCTTCCGGTCTTATCGTAATCACCGCTTCTGGTATTGGTATTGGGAATCAGAATGCAAAGAGGCGTTCCGGTGGTTTTGCCGTTAAATACACCGCTTGCGACAATATATTCGTCCGCTTCCACCCTTGCCGTGGAAATGGCTCCCGAAGGTCTTCTTTGAGCCAGTTTTTCCTTAATGAAATTATCGTCGACTTCGATTCCGGGTGCGAGTCCGTCAAGCACGATTCCGATGTACGGTCCGTGGCTTTCGCCGAAAACGGTCATTTGTAAACTTTGTCCGAATGTGTTTTTCATATGATTCCTCTTGATATATATCCCTGCTTTGTTAACGATTACGCCAAAAGCAATTGCATCCTCTCTGACAGTTCTTCGGGCGTCATATCCCTTAATTCGAATGTGCCGATTCGGGATACGTAAACCGTGGAAATCGTATTTCCGTTTAATTTTTTGTCATGCAAAACCGCATTCATGGCTTCATCAAAATCAAACGAATAAGTTACCGGAATATTTAACATCTTTAATATTTTTTCGATTCTCTCTTTGATTTTTTCGTCGCACATAACCGTCATTCCCAAGCCCACGCATTCGCCGTGAAGGAGAGCTTTGCCGGTATTTTGAAGCGATGCTTCGATACCGTGTCCGAGCGTGTGTCCGAAATTCAATACTTTTCTCAGTCCCGCTTCTTTTTCGTCTTTTTCGACCACATCGGCTTTTATCGAAATCGCTTTTCCGATTACATATTCGATATCGAGATCCTCGAATTTCTCGGTTTTTTCGAATACCTCGAAAAGTTCTGCGTCGAATGTTGCCGCCATTTTAATCGCTTCGACGAGTCCGTTGGATTTTTGTCTGTCCGAAAGAGTATCCAGAACATCGGGATCGATTAAAACTTTTTTCGGCTGATAAAAAGTACCGACGATATTCTTCACTCCGTTAAAATCAACCGCCGTTTTCCCGCCTACGGATGAATCGACCTGGGACAAAACGGTCGTGGGAATATTGTAAAAATCCACTCCCCTCATAAAACACGAAGCGGCAAATCCGGCCAAATCTCCGACGACTCCGCCTCCGAGCGCAACCACGCAATCCTTCCTCGAAAAATTGTTTTCAAGAAGGGCTTTTTCGACGGCGGCAAAATTATCGAGGTTTTTGCTTTCCTCCCCCTGCTTTAATACGAAAAGCGTTGCATCCTTGCACTGAGCGGCAAGCGTTTGGGCGTATGCAGGGGGAACTCCGTCATCGGTAACAATCATTACCTTACGGTTCAACTTAAGCTCCTCTTTTGCCTTTTTTAAAATCCCTCTTTCGATTTTTATTTCATATGCGTTTATTGGAAGATTAACTTTTACAATCATGTTTTTTCCTTTTCGAAAATCCGATTATATTTTCATATCCTCGATATATGTTCCGATAACTTTAATCATGTCGCATTCTTTTTCGAGGTCTTTTAACATCTTCTCTCCTTCGGGAGTATCGATATTTCCTTCAACCTCGGTATAAAAATAGTACTGCCAGTTTTCGTTCTTGGAGGGGCGGCTTCTTATGACTTTCATATTGTATCCGTGCTTACCCAGAATCGCAATGGCATCCGAAAGCGCTCCCGCTTCGTCTTTAACCGTAAACATCAATATGAAAGCGGCCGAAATTTTGTTTTTCAGCATACCGCCTTTTCTTGAAAATACGGCAAATCTCGTCGTGTTCTGGGCACTCTCGTTAATATCGTAATCAAGTATGGTAAGACCGTATAATTTCGCCGCTTCCTTGCTTGCGATGGCCCCCACCGTAATATCGTTTTTATCGGCTGTTTCTTTTGCCGCAATTGCGGTATTCTCCGCGGATATGCTCTTCAATCCGTGTCTTTTGATATATTCGCTGCACTGATCGAGCGCCTGAGGATGGCTTACAACGGTCTTTATCGACTCAAGCGAACTGTCCTTGACACCGAGGAGGCATTGAGAAACTCCGAGTTCGTATACGCCGTTAACGTAAAGGTTTCCTTTGAACATTAAATCGGTAACCGAACCTACTTCGCCGGCATAACTGTTCTCAATGGGCAGAACCGCAAAATCGCATTCCCCGTTGCTTACCGCTTCATACGCTTCCGAAAAACTTCCGTATGATATTCTCTTCGCATCGGGAAGAATTCTTTCCGCGGAAATGCTTGCAAACGAGCCTTCTATGCCGCTGTATGCCACTTTTACGCCTTCCATGAGTTTGTGCTGATAGCTTTTGGAAACATTCAAAACGCCCTCAAAGAAATCCCTGTAATATACGTCCAGTTCCTTATTGTTTAACTTCCCGGTATTTCTTTCGACGAGAACTTTTTCCCTTTCCCTGTCAACAACGGGAATGCCGTGTTCTTTTTTATAAGCCGCAACCGAAGCGCTTATCTGCATTCTCTGTTCAAACAAATCAATCATCTTTTCATCGATTTGTTCTATTCTGTTTCTGAGCTCATCCATCTGGTTCATGTTTGTGCCACCTCTTTATATTCTGCTTTATGACAGGCTGAAGGATTTCAAACCCCGGTCATAAAAAAGCACTGCCCCGAATAAGGACAGTGCAAACATAATCAATCTAATCTGTAGGCATCTATACTTTATTCGGCGGACTCAGACTTTCTGTTAAAAAAGTAAAAGGCAAAAAAGCTTACAAAAAAGTAGGCCTGAATAAAGTAATAAAAACCGTTGTTCAATTTGGAATTCACAATTATGGTGTTCATTGTCTTATCTCCAAATACGTTACTATATTAATCCGTAACATATTGTATCGTCAACACTTTTTTATTCTTCCTCTTCAAGGGGCTTGCCCTTCGAATTCCTCTTAATGCCAAGTTTTGACTTGAAAATACTGGAAATCTTGGCCTTTCCTTCGTCGGTATCGAGATCCGAAACGCTCATTTCGCCCTTTGAAACCATCATCATGATGGCAATATATGCTTCTCCGAGCGCAGCCGTAAGCGCTGCGGCTACCGATGCGGATATGACACCGCCCGCGATGGTGCCGACTCCGGGTATCATTTTAAGAAGTCCGGAAACGACCGTTTTGCCCATTACCGTGGTTCCGACGGTTCCGATGGTTGCTGATAAAAGAGCCGTAACCGTAGCTTTTTCCACGGGTATTCCGAATACGCCCGTAATCGAAGCAATCATTCCGATCTGCTCGGGAACAAGTACCGCCGCATCCGTAAAAGGAATGGGAATGGCGCCCGTAGCTGCCGCCGCTGCCGCTGCTGCCGCAACAATCGCATTGGCTTTTCTTCTCTTCATCTTAAGATTGGCTTTTTGAACCGCTGCGAGAGTATCCCTTAACGCCTCGGGAATAACATTGTTAACAATATCTATAAGCGTATCCATTCCGTATGCCTTGATGACGTAATCTTCATCGATATCCACGTCGGATGCGAGTACGGGAACAATCTGAGCCACCGCAAGGTTTTCTTTTTCTATCTCGGACAATAAAGCCTTTGCGTCTTTTTTGGAATATGACTGCGTAAGCACAATGATAACAGGAACGCAGAATTCATTTGCTTCATCAAGGAATTTTTTGATGAATTCTATTTCTGCTTCTTCAAAACGGTGCGAAGGAGTGCTGACGCAGTACCAGATACAGTGGATTGATTCGGAGATGCCTTTGATTGCGCCTTTCGAAAGAACATCTTTCGCTTCTTTGAGAAGTTCGTCTATGGCATTTTCGCCTCCGAGCTCCAAACCCGGCGTATCGTAAATTGCCAGGGGAAAATCCTCTATCTCGTATTTTCTGATGGACTGTGTTACGGGTTTGCCGATACCGGTCTGGGCGAGATTTCTGGAAAAGACATTGTTAATAAGGGTACTTTTTCCCGCACCCGTTTTACCCATGACCATGATATTCAGTTTTGTCATATTTTTTTGAACTTCTTTGATTGCAGCCATAATTCTCTCCGCAACATTTTCAGCCTGTAAGCTTTCCATCCCTGTCATTTTCGCCTCCTATTTTCTTTTCCTGACTATTCTGGGTCCGTAATTCTTGTCAAACGAAACGTCAACCTTGGGTTTTTGTTTTCTGTAAATATATGATGAAAACCAGTTAATGAATTTGGGCGCTATCAAAACGGACAATCCCGTAGCAATGATGGTCAAAAGAACGTAAAAAAGAATTTTAGAATTGTTTTTTTCTTCCATATCGTAACCTCCGCAAAAAATCATGCATGCCAAATACGAGAATATTTTATCATAGAGAAGCTTTTTCTTCAATTGACGCGCCTCTTTGTATTTTAGTGAACTTCGGCTTTTAAAAGCTTATCGTCCGAAGAATACACGAGTTTTAAAGAAAAGAATTCCCTGTTTTCTTCGAGCAGTCCGAAAAATACTTTATCGCCTTCCCAAATCGGAAGATTACACACTTCGCTTATGGGAACCCACGTGAGTTCGCCCTCGTCGCATTCGATCATTTCTCCCTCGAATCTGTCCGAAGTAAAAAGATGCATGTACTCGACAATGTTTTCGCCGTAAACGAAAGTAACTATTCCTCTGGCTTTGTAATCAAGCAGCGTAAGGCCCGTTTCCTCCTTTACTTCGCGAAGCAGGCACTCGTTGGGGCTCTCCCCGTATTCAAAATGTCCGCCGACTCCGATCCATTTGTCTTTATTCAAATCTTTTTCTTTTTTGACTCTGTGCAACATCAGATATTTGCCGTCCCTGATGATATAACAGAGCGTTGTAAGTTTCGGTTCCATTTTTTACCAGTCACTTCCCCAATCTGTCGATCCCGAATCCCAGGAATCCGACGAACTCCACGAATCCCATGAATCGTCGCTTGACCACGAGCTCCAGGAATCCGAGGAATCCCATGTGCTCGAACTCCACGAATCCGATGAATCCCACGTACTCGAATTATATGAATGGCTGTCATAAATTTCACGGTTGTCTTCCGCCCAGCTTGTAAATTCGCTAAACTGCGTTTCGGTATCCCAGTCGGGCGAAAAAGAGTAATCAAATGCCAGAGCCTGATGCCTTAATTCCTCGGGAGCATAATCGGCTTCGATATATTCCCAGCCCTTTGTATCGGAATCATATTTATACCAGCCGTCCTCCGAATAAAAATTATCATGATAATATACGTCATCGCCGTAAGAATAATATCCGTACTGCACGCTGTAACCGTATTGATAATCCTTATACATCATCGTATCCGTTGCATCGGTGCATTCAAGCGACGAATAATCGTTTTCCGAAACATAATACTTTTTTACTTTGTGAGCATCGGAAAGAACTTTTAAAACTTCGCCGTCCGATACATCCTTCCACTCATCGCCTGCATATTCTATCCAGTTCGAATTGGAATAATTGCCGATGTGGTAATATGTTCTGTCGTTATACCTGTAATACCCGGGATCGGAAATCGCATTCTTATACGATTTAACCGAATTGACGCAAAAGGAAATAAGTATAATGATTGCCAGGACTCCGATTGTGGCAAATGAATCTATTCTCTTGTTCCTTTTCATTGTTTTGCGGGAGTATCCCGATCCGCCGGACAGTGTTTCCCTGCCTTGGGAATCGTTTTGCGGCAGGTTGTTTTCCTTTTGGTTTAAAATCTCCTGCCTCATTCGCATTAAAAGTTCGTTTACGGCATACGCCTCGTCCGTACCCTCGTATCTGATCGCTCTCTCGCCGGTGTCTTTATTTTTGTAAACGATAAAATTGCCGGTATTTTCATCCTTATAAATACCGAACGCTTTGGGCTTCCTGTAATTTTCCCCGATAAAAAACCTGGTTACTTCATACGGAGGTAACCCTTTTTCTTCATACCATTCTTTTAACTGTTCGATTGTAATGGGCTGATTTGGTGCAGATTGTCTGACATACTCGTTTTTTGCTCCGCAGGAGGGGCAGTTTTCAAGCGTGTCATCATACATGTTTTCGCAAAACTCGCATTTGATTTTCATTTTTATTCCTCTTTGAATTCCCGAACCGTCGATAATAATTATACACGAATCAAAAGCACATTTGCAAATAATACGATACAATAAAATACGCTCGAAACCGGGCAAAGCGTTTGTTGATTTTTTGATAAACAGTAATAAAATTAAAAATATGGAATACCGTTCTTTAAACAGTTATCTCAAAGATACATTTAACACAAAAGTTTATAAGATTTCGATAAATGCCGGCTTCACCTGTCCCAATCGCGACGGAAAACTCGATAACAGGGGCTGCATTTTCTGTTCGGGCGAGGGATCCGGGGATTTTTGCGAATCATCCGCTCTTTCGGTCACCGAGCAGATTGAAGAAGGCAAGAAAAGAGTGTCCGCAAAGATTAGGGAAGGCGGAAAATACATCGCCTATTTTCAGGCTTTTACGAACACATACGCTCCCGTAGAAAGACTTCGCGCCGTTTTTACCGAAGCGCTTGTAAACCCCGATATCGTCGCCCTTTCGGTGGCAACAAGGCCGGACTGTCTGCCCGACGACGTGCTTTCGCTGCTCGGGGAATTAAACAAAATCAAACCCGTGTGGGTGGAACTCGGTCTTCAGACCATTCACCCAAAAACCGCGGAATATATCAGACGCTGCTACCCCCTTTGCGTATATGACGAGGCTGTTTCGAATCTTAAAAAACGAAACCTCACGGTTATCACCCACGTAATTCTCGGGCTTCCGGGCGAAAGCGAAAAAGACATGCTGGAAACGGTAAAATATGTGTGCGACGGCGGCATCGACGGCATCAAGCTTCAGCTTTTGCATGTGCTTAAAGGAACAGATCTCGCAAAAGATTACATTGAGGGAAAATTCGAATGCCTTTCGCAGGACGAATATATAAACCTTGTAATTAAATGTCTTGAAATAATTCCCGACAATATCGTGATTCACAGAATGACGGGAGACGGAAACAAAAAAATCTTAATCGCTCCAAAATGGAGCAGCGATAAGAAAAAAGTACTTAACGCTTTAAACAAAGCCATCCGTTCAAAGAAGTAAAAGATACCGTGTTCCGCTGCCTTGGCGAGATTGCTTTAACAACTTTCATAATGTATAATGTTTATATGGCAAAAACATGTGAAAGGAGATTGCAATTATGGATAAGTACGCTTGCCCTTGCGGATATGTTTACGATCCCGAACTCGGAGATCCCGACGGAGGAATCGCTCCCGGAACGGCTTTTGAAGATATTCCCGATGATTGGGTTTGCCCCGTTTGCGGTCTGTCAAAAGACGCTTTTACAAAAGAATAATATAAAAAAAAGTCATGAGACTTCAAACCTCATGACTTTTTTATTTGCTTTTTTTCGATTTATTTAAGACCCTTAACCCAGTTCCAGAAGGAACTTGTTTCAACAGAGTCGTTCCTGCCGTTTGCCAAAAGATAATACTGGAGGCGTTTTCCCTGAAGAGGTCCCTTTTTGACAACATTGTATTCGCTGAAAATCTCGGTCTGCTTGGTTGTACCCGTCGCCCTGGGATTATCCTTGGTCCATGTTCCGTTGTAATAATATAAGGGTTTGGATTTTTCGGTTTTAATATACAAAATATAATATACCGTATATTTGTCGTGAGCGGTTACCGAATGGGCTTCCGCTTTGTCGTTAACCTGATTGCTTCCTAAAGCCATCATCAATATATACGGTTCGTTTGCGCCGGTCAGATCGGCTGTTTCGAGAACCTTTTGGGCGAAATCCGCCTGCGTCAGATCGACGTCTCCGTTCTTATCCGTGGGTTTTGCCCCGCCGGGAATTACGGGCGTGTTTGCGGGAGGATTTCCTTCGGACTGTCCGTACAATTCCGCAAGCTGGGCCTGTGCGGCCTGAAGACAGCATCTCGCATCAAGCAGATCCTGTTTTTCTCTGGCACGGTCTATATAACCCAAAAGGGCGGGAATAAGAATAGCCGCCAGAATTGCAAGAATAACAAGGACCACTATCAGTTCAACAAGGGTAAATCCTTTTTTTGAATTTTTGTTCATTTTCTTTGCCATATACAACTCTCCGTTTTTCTCTCCATTTTTATATCGGCATTTTCAGACAAAAATGAATCCTTTTTTCAATGATGTCTGATTACTTCAAATCGCTGAAGTTTTACGGCCTCATGAGATTCTATTCCGGCTTTGCCCTTAGCTATTTCTATCTGACAATCCACATCATCCACACCTTCGAGATCCGGAAGCAGCAGGCCTCTTCGGGTTCCGTTTGTCACTATTACACCGTATCTTTTCACATCAAGAAAATCTTTGGAGGGAATGTCTTCGATTTCGCCCAAAACATCCACCGATATTTCAAGTGCGGACAGTTCGCTCTTTTTTATCGGAGAAAATCTCGGGTCTTTCGTCGCGGCGCTCACGGCATTTTGAATTATCTCTTCGCCGATGCATGCGGCAGTGGGAAGAATTGTTCCGATACATCCTCTCAGCCTTCCGTATTTATGTATGGATACAAATGTTCCGGCTTTCCGGTTCAACATTTCTTCCGGCAAATCGGAGGGCAATTCTATTTCTTTTTCGCCGTTTATATATGCTTCGATGGTTTTTTTCGCCAGTCTGACATATGCATCATCGCTCTCCTCTTCGGCTTCGTCTTCGGGAGCGTCGCCTGTCGGATAAAAAGAGCAGATACCGTAACCCACACCGGTTATATCCTCATGTGAATAAACCTCGGATTTCACGCTGTATCCGTCAAGCGCACCTGCCATAATGACAAAGGATCTGTGCCCGCACTCGGCGGCTTTCTGGCAAAACTTTTCATCGAAATCAAGGAGTTCTTTTAACGTGGCTCTCGAGCAGACATCCATTAATTTTTTGTCATATTCGACCCCTTCTTCGCAGAATCCGTAGGGACCGTAATCGCGGAGTTTATGGGACAAATCCCCGCTTGCGACAAAAACGGTTTTTCTTCCCAAATTATCGGTCGCTTCACGGATTATTTCGCCGAGCCTTAAATGTGCTTTGTAGGAAAGAGAAGAAAGACCGATACGGATTATTTTGCCGCCTTTGTATGCTTTTCTGATAAAATAAAGCGGTACCGCGGTTCCGTGGTCGAGAGACGGATTTCTTTCATAATCGGTTCCCGCGGGAAAATCTTCCCTCGCGCAGAGTCCTTCGATTTCTTTGACAAGTTCGAAATCGTATTCTTCCGAAAATTTCACGTTTGGAGCGTTAAACATCGAAAAATCCCCGAGGGCCTTTTCTCCCGGAGAAATATGAAAATAATCATAATACATAGTGGCATGAGGACTGGATATTATTATGGTATCCGGTGCGATATCCGCTATCTGCCCTGCCGCTTTTTCGTATGCTTCAATTGTTTTTCGTACCTTTTCCTCGCTGCCGAGTCCTATTTCCGGAATAATAAGCGGCGGATGAGGTACGATAAAAGCTGCTTTAACCGACATTTTTCCATCCCCTTTCCCGTATTTTTATTATAAAACAGTAAAATAGGTGTTTCAAATAATTTATAACCTTTTCTTATATGATTTCATCTGATATAATATAAGCGTTTTAGGGTTTATTTTACGGAGGACGATAATGAAAAAACTATTAAAAACTATATGTACCGTATCCGTCATTTTATCCGCATTGCTTGCATTGACGGGTTGCGGTGAGACTGCTGCCAAAAGACAAGCTTTATATGACTATCTTGAGCAGGTATACGGCGACGTGACCGATCTCGAAATGATGCAAAATACGGCGAATAGCTTAAACACAGTCAGTACTCTCTCTGAGACAGCCAGTTATGCCGCTTCCTTGGAAACAAGTTGCGAAAACCTTATTAAAAAAGCGGAAAAAAGAAATGCCGCTTTAACAGATCCGGAAATCAAAGAGATTGACGATTATTACATTCAGTCATTTACGGAAATGAGAAATTCCGTCAGAATGATTAAAGAGGGTGCTTTGGAATACGATTTGGATAAAATCAGTGCAGCCCAGAAGCAGAGTGAGAATGCCACAAAGAGCTTTATCCGTTACGGTGAAATGATTGATGATTATATCAAAAAGTATGACATAAAGACCAACGCCGAATATGACAGATTGCTTTCGCAGCTTAAGTCTTACAAATAACAAGTGTATTTTTACATAAAAAAAAGAGGTTGCAACCTCTTTTTTTCTTTATAAATTTTAATTACGGAGTTGTTGACGTAGCTGCTGCGTAACCGCCGAGATCGTATGCTCCGGTTACAGCCGTTGCGGGCGCATCTGCAGTCCATGTGTTGCTGTAATAATAAATCGTATCGCCGCCCTGCGTATATTCTACATAATTAACCGTGTATGCGTCGTGCTGTTCGTTTAATGCCTTGCTTGTATCATATGAAGCTTTTGTAAATACTTTTACGCTTGTACATTCGGGAACGTCAGCAGTTGTATGAATTGTTTTCTTTCTGTTTGTAATTTCGGTTGCCGCTTTTCCTTCTCCGTAAAGAGATGAGAGTTCTGCCTGTGCAGCCGTTAAATATGATTTTCCGTTAAGAACGAGCTGTTTTTCTCTGGCTCTGTCGATGTATCCGAGTAATGCGGGTACAAGAATTGCTGCAAGAATCGCAAGGATTACAAGAACTACGATAAGTTCTACAAGTGTGAAGCCCTTATTGTTGTTTTTCTTCATGGTTAATTCCTCCCTAATCATTATATTGAACCAAAAATCTTGTGTGCTGTACATTTTTTTGATTCTTTTTCGGTGCTCTCTCTTTTTTTATCTGTACATTATATCGGTCTTTTTTTACAACTCTTAAGCCATATTTTAAAATAAATTTCGGCTTTTTTTATTTGTCCTTTGTTTGTCACATCAGTCGTAATAAGCCACTTTTGCGAGTTCCTCTACGGTAGTAACTCCCTCTTCGATGAGCTCGAGACAGCTCTCTTTCAATGTCAGCATTCCGAGGTTTTTACGTCCGAATTCCTTTATCTCTTCCGAAGTGCGGTTTTCGGAAATCATCTTTCTTACCGTTTTGTCTATCGGAAGTATTTCGTGGATCGCGATACGGCCTCTGTAACCCGTTCCGTTGCATTTTTGACAGCCTGTTTTATGCATTACCCTTTCGTAAGGTCTTCCGAGAATCATCTGCTCTTCCATCGTGGGAACGCCCCATTCCCCGCAGTCGGGACAGACTTTTCTCACCAGTCTTTGAGCGATGATTCCGACAAGCGAGTTTGCAAGCATAAAAGGCTCTATGCTCATATCGATAAGACGCGTTACCGATGAAGCCGCATCGTTTGTATGAAGCGTGGACAAAACCAAATGTCCCGTGATGGCTGCTCGAACCGAAATGGATGCAGTCTCGGCGTCACGTGTTTCACCTACCATTATGATATCGGGGTCCTGTCTTAAAAGCGCCCTTAATCCTGTTTCGAAAGTCAGACCCGCCACATTGTTAACCTGCATCTGATTCAGCTTCGGAAGATTCTTTTCGACGGGATCCTCGATGGTGGATATGTTAACGGCTCTTTGCGAAAGTTCCGAAAGAATCATGTAAAGAGTGGTCGATTTACCGGAACCCGTGGGACCCGTAACGTAGATGATTCCGTTCGGAGAACGAAGCATTCCGCTGACGATCTGATAATTTCTTTCATTCATACCGAAAGTCGAAGAATAATCGATCGATGTCGCGCTGGCCAAAAGTCTCAATACGGCTTTTTCGCCGTATACGGTGGGGATTACCGAAACTCTTATGTTGACGGGAGTTCCCTCGATGCTTGTTTTGAAATGACCGTCCTGGGGTATTCTTCGTTCCGCAATATCAAGATCTCCGAGAATTTTTATACGTGCAATCAGCGAATTGTGAATATTCTTTTGAAGAGTCATGAAATCGACGATGACACCGTCCATTCTCATTCTGACCGAAGTATGTTTTTCAAACGGCTCAACATGAATATCCGAAACGTTCGAATTGTAGGCACGGACGATCAGCGAATTCAAAAGATTGATGATGGGCGTATCGTCATCGCCTTCTTCGACGTTTATTTCTATTTCTTCGCCTTCGGCAAGCGAGGATTTAGATGCCTTATCCGCCGCTTTCTTGGCCGATACTTCGGAATAATAATAATGTATGGCATTGTCCAGGGGCTGTTTTTCGCAAAGCTCGATATGAAGATCGGTTCCCGCAACCTGTCTGACATCCTCTATGCCGTAGAAATTCAAGGGATCGTTTGTCAGTATGAAAAGAACTCCGTCCTCGTAACGATATGCGAGAATTCCGTATTTTTCAGCCAAAGGATGGGGTATCATTTCAACCGCGTTAATGTCGAACGACAGATCGGAAATATTCACGAGTCTGTACTGCAGTCTTTGTCCCAAAGCTTCAAGCATCTGATGTTCGGTAATATATCCGAGTTCGATAAGCGCACCGCCCATACGCACGCCTTCATGGCTCTTTTGATATGCGATGGCTTCGCCTATCTGATCGTCCGTGACATATCCGAACTCTTTTAAAACATCACCTATTCGAATGTTTCTGTTGTTTTTAATATCCATGAGTCATCCCCTGTTTCAATCTTTATCACACATGTAAAGTTCCATGGTAACCGTAAGCGCATCGAGTTCGACGATTTCATAATCCGTCGCATCGATTGCGCCGTCGTCTTCGGCACCGTCCTTCAGGCGCTGAATCCGGTATTTGCTCCATGCAAAAGATGTTATGAGAATCTCCTTGTCGGAGTTCATTATCTCTTCGAGGAAAGCTTCGAGATTCTTTCTGTCTCCGCCCAAAACCATCGTAACCCTTGCGGCGTAAATGTCGTTGTTTGTTCCGATTGTATCGGTATTGCCCCAGATGTCGACGGTTTCGTCCAAAACGATCTCGCTCTCTTGTGTGTCTTTGTTCTTTTTCTTCTTTCCGGAAACTTCGAGAAGGTCATCATCCGTAATTATTTTGTTCGAAGAAGCCTCTTCCTGATAGCCTGCTTCGATTTCGGTCTGTCTGCTGTAAAGTTCGGAATATCTGTAGGCCTTTCTTGCCGAGGGAGTGTCCGGAATCATGATATTCAGACTTAACGACTCGAGTTTGTGTTTGATTGCCTTGCCCGTCAGCAGCAAATCGACATCGGCTTCGCTCATTCTGTCAAAGAATTTTTCTTTGTTTTCCGCCATGCTTGTTTCATATTCGCCGCACTGCGTTTCCACAAAAGAAATATTTGCCAGTTTCTGCTCATTGACGGATTGCAATACTTCCTGTTCGTCAATCTTCGAATCAAGTTTTATAAATTCTCTTATCTGAGGATAAACACCCCAGTATCCCACTCCGACTATGATAACGAAAAGAAACATAAAAAGGAGAAGTTTTTTGTCTTTGTTGGTAAGATTAGTCTTCAATCGAATCACCTTCCCTTCCTACGCCTTCGGCAAACGTGCAGGTCACGTTGATGCTCCATGTGCCGTCCTGATTGTAATTGTAACCGGTGTATTTCACACTGTTGAAAATTTGCTGATCCTGCAGCCGGTAAATATATTTGTTGATCTGTTCGACGTCCTTGGCTTTGGCAGTAACGTTTACCAGTCCGTTTTCGGCATCGAAACTTCCTATTTCGATATCCGCATATCCTTTTGCGGTATCAAACAAAATCTTTTCGACTTTCTTTGTGAGAACGGGATATGTATTAATCGTATCGAGCACGTTTTTAATCGAATTCGATCTTGAAGCGAGCGTGTCCCTTCTTGACGAAATCGCATCAAACATAAGGCTTTGTGCCGCTACTTCGGGATTTTCGTTGTAATCGACCAGATTGTTGTATTTAATCTGTCTGCTCATTCTTAACGCAAATGAACCGAGGAAAAGAATGAGCATCAGTCCGAGTACGCCGACCACGGTATAAATGCTGTTTTTCATTCCTTCGCTTATCTTGCCGGGCTTTTCCTCCCTGACGGTATTTGCGAGGAAATTGCTTTCTTTTTTGCCGTCGGTATAAAGACCGCAGAGTCCGTAGATAACCTGCTGTGCCTTATGATTCTTTTCGGCATTCGGGCCGAGCCCCTGATTGACTATGGTTACGGGAGCCGATATTCCGTAAGCCGAAACGAGATCTCCGTAAAAGAGCACATCAAGTTTGTCGGAGCCCGCGATAAGTATTTTTTCTATTTTCTGCTCTATTTTGTGAGCCTGAATAAACTGATTCAGATTGCTTAACGATCTTGCGCAGTCATCGTAATAAGCACCCGTTCCGACATCGTTAAAACATCTTACCGAGTTGTAATAATTAAACGATCCGTCAACCCAGAGAATATTGGTTACGATATTTCCGTTCATTATCTGAAGAACGAAGGTTTTAAAATATCCGTTGACCGTTTTGTCAATAAGACTCAATATGCTTCCTTCGGCGGAAACAAGACTCTTTAACGTAATTCCCGCTTCTTTGAAAAGATCGATGTAATCTTTTATCAGATCGCTCTCCGCCATTTCCACATAGACATTGCGGAGTTTCTTGCCCGATTTGCCCGAAAGAACATTGTAACAGATCACGTATTCCGTACCGTCTTTTTCCATATCGGACAGTTCTCGGCTTAGATACCGGCTTGTTTTCGAAGTCGAAAGCACGGGAACTTCCACATTTCTTCCGTGTATTTTGTTGCCGCCGACAACAAGGTGCACATCGGTTTTGGAAAGTCTGTAATTTGCCCAGGTCTCCTTCAGGAATTCAACGAACGAACCGGAATCGGTAACGATGCCGTTGATGATACTGCCTTCGGGCGCCGAAAGAATATGGGAATCCTGATAGAGTCCCTTCTTTCCCCTCGTACCGGTTACAATCTGTACCTGCTGGTTGTTCAAGTAAATACTGACGCTCACTTTTTCTCCCCCTTTTTACATGGAAGTATTGGCAATTGACTGATATGAGCCGTAAATCGGCTGTATAATCGCTATCATGATGAATCCTACAACGCATGCCATAATGACTATCATCATGGGTTCAATCATGGCCACGAGTTTTTCCGTTGCGATTTCCGAATCGTAATCCATCTGGTCCGCAATCGAAACAAGCATGCTGTCAAGTTCGCCGGTTTCTTCGCCGACCGAGACGGAGGACGTAAGTTTTTTGACAAAACCGTCAATTCCGTCTATTCCGGCACTCAGAGGTTCGCCGGCGCGGACTCTGGCGATCATGTCGTCAAACTGACTTTCGATATATGAATTGCCTATGGTGGTTTTTGCTATCTGAAGACAGGTGATAATCGGAATGCCTGCCGCATAAAGACTCGACAGGGTTCTTGCGAATCTTGCGGTATAAATTATTTTTCTGAGCTTTCCGATCTTCGGAAGATGTATTTCGAGCCAGTCTAATTTGAGTTTTACCGCGGGGATGGAGACAATTATCTTAACGGCCATGAAAAGAACCATTCCGGCGAATATAAGAATATACCATCTGCTTGCCACGATACCGCTTATGCCCATGAGAACTCTCGTGGCAAAAGGAAGCGTGCCCATTTGCGCAAACAAATCTTCAAACTGCGGCAAAACAAATCCCATGATAACGACTACGACGGCGACTATGAGCACCGACAGAATCTTGGGATAGGTCATACTGGAAGAAATTTTTTGATTTATTTTGTATTCCTTGCTGTAATATTCCGCAAGGTTGGCGGCCGTAATGTCAAGGTTGCCCGTGGATTCGGCCGAACGTATCATATTGACGAAAAGGGTCGGGAAAGTATCGCCCTCTTCTTCGAGAGCGTCCGAGAGAGGCATACCCGTACGTACAAGTCTTAAAATGTCCGCATAGATTTCCCTTTCTTTTGCGGGCATCGACTCGTCATCGGATATTATTTTGAGAGCCCTGACCAAAGTAACTCCGGCGCCTAAAAGTTTGGAAAGATTCCTCGAAAAATCGGAAAGTCTGTCGAATTTGAGTCTCCTTAAACGTCTTTTCCCCGCTGAAATTTCCGCGGCTTCAAGGAGCATCAATCCATCGGTCTTCAGTTTTTCGTGAAGCTCGTTTTCATTGCCGGCAGCAGCCTGACCGGTTACGGTTTTCCCTTCTTTGTCCTGGGCTTTGTATCGGAAAGTCGCCATTTATTTTTCCCCTTCGGATGGTTTTTCACATCCTTAATTATTTTATCATACAGAGGTTTGTCCCTCAATAAAACAATCCTAATCTTTGTATGTGTATATGGGCATCAGATATTTTACTTCCCATTCGATTTCATCGTTTTCTCTCGAAAAAGTCACGTAATAATTTCCGTTGTTGTATATCATTCCGGTTACGCGGTGATTTTTCGTGTCGTACGAAACGATCCTGTATGTTCCTTCGTTGTCGACGAGTTCTTTTACCCTTTCCTCCACGCCTTCGGAAAGACCGCTGTAATTTGCGGGATCGTAAACGCTCAATCCCTGCGAATAAAATTCGATCTCGGCCGTGGAAAGAGCCAGATAAATATTCTTCGCATCCCTGAAAGCCTGATCCGCTTTTACTCTCGTTCTAAACACAAAGAATACGACAACGACAATAAAAGCCACCGCCAGAACCGTCGCAATTATTCTTATAACTTTTGCAAAACTTATCGAAAATCCTTCTTTTTCCCGCATATGTTCACCTTAACGTACCATATCCCATCCGCTGTCGGGAGCGGAATACAATTTCACGTATCTGCATATGTTAAATCTGCCGTATCTGTCCGATTTAAGCGTCATGTAAACCGCAATCACGTTTGCCGGATAATCGGAACACGAAGTATCGCCCGCACCGAATCTTGCCGCCGCCGTTTCGTTCTCGGGCTTGTCGGCCTGCACGAAACAGAGTTCTTCTATTTCGTATCCGTTGTAAATGCTTTTGTCGAAAGTCCAGTATGAGGCCGGATTGATTTTGGTCTGTGCATCCGTATCTCCCTCTATCGTTACCGGATAATAATAGATTTTCAGTATTCCTTCGTCCTTTGACGCAAAAATTCTGATCTTGGTATCCGTAATGTTATAAAGCATAAGCGAATTTCCCGCTATCAAAGAGGAATCTTCGCTGAATGTCGTCTCTCCCACAATAAGCGGATTTGATGACGAATCTTTATCGCTGTATTTTGAATTGGATATTTCCGATGCGATCTTTGTCGCTACAACGTCTCCGACCTGTCTTGCGTAACTTTCTCCGCGTACGCGGTAATAAAGCGTCGTCACGTTTGCGATGATAACAACGGAAGCGGATACGAAGATGGCAAGCAAAGTAAAACTTACAACCATTTCGACAAGGGTTGTTCCTCTGTTTTCTTTATTCGATTTGAAAACCGAAAATCTTTCCATTCTTCTCTCCGAAATTATTTAACGTATCTGAAATTCACGGCTTTGGGCACCGCTCTTCCTTCTTCTTTTGCTTTATCATCCTTGTAAACATACGATGTGAGCGAAGTGTTTTTCATGCTGATGAAAGAATCTTTCATTTCATCCTTTCCCTCAAAAGTCACAGGGTCTATTTCGAGTTTTAAAGCCACGCCCGCGCGGTTGTTTCCGAATCCGGCCGAATAATCGCTTGCGATAATGTTTTTCATTTTATCGGGCTTTTTGTTTATTTCCTTGTAAAAGCTCTGCTGCTGCCTGCTTAAATCAACGCTCCTCATATACAATTCCGTCGAGAATGTGACTATGGCGTAGAGCGAAGCGAGCACGATAAAAAGCACGGTGAAGGAAACCAGAGTTTCCACCATGGTCGAACCCCTGTTAATATGCTTTTTTTCTTTCAGTGTTTGCTTACGTATTTCCATATCCATTTTTCACCTTTGTCACTTGCTTCGCATGTATGATTTGCGGGATTTGCCCAAGTGTCGTTAAACGCATTTCCTATGAGCACCTCTTCTTCGGGTGCGGAATTTCTTACAAGCAGTTTGTAAACGTCTTCGGTTTCGTAATACTGACTCGCCGTCTGAGCGCTTATTATCACATGAAGCATTATGCCTTTGGGAGAAGCGCCGTTTTTGATATTTTCGTAAAAAGTATCCGCCGCGACTTCTTGGGGAATCGTCCAGTACATGCATACGGTCGTTTGCGCGGGAAGTCCTTCTATGCTGCTGTTGCTCTCCAAAGTAAAATACCTGAATGCCGCTTCTTTTGTATGCTGTCCCGAAAGGGAGTTTTCGTCGTAATAAGGCCAGTCCTTCCAATCGGAATCGCTTCCCGGATTATATGCGAGATTGGTTCTTAAATACCTGTAAAGATTGCTTTTTCCCATTGCATCGTCATCCGTGATTTCCGCCATGATCGAATTGCTGAGGGAATTGACGGCTTCCGAATTTCTCGTACTCGAGAGATTCTTGTTCTGAGAAGCGTAGAGATTGTACGATACCAGAATCAGCGAAAAAATGAATATGATAAGAACGGTCATGATAACAATTGTTAAAATCATGGCCGCGCCTTTATTATTCTTTTTTACCGTCGTCTTTTTCAAAGATTCCGTCTCCGTTTCCGTCTTTGTTTTTTAAGGATTTGCCGTTTCGTTTCCTTCATCGTTTCCCGACGAATTGTCTGAAGAACCTTCGGAATTCTGATTGTTTTCCGAAGAATTGCCCGAATTATCGGGCGTATTTCCGGGATCGGGCGTATTTCCGGGATCGGATGATGTCCCGTTGCCGCCGTCCGTATTGCCCGGTGCGGGTGATGATGTATCATCCTTTACGAGATTTCCCACAAAACCGCAGTTTACGCTGTCCGCTCCCGCGTTTTCGTCCCCGTCGGGATAGTTCGTCTCGTCCAAAGCCATGGCAACAAACTGAGCGTCAATGTCCTTAAACACATCAATTCCGTTTGAACCGTTGACAGGGTTGTATGTAATGTTTCCGGTTATTCCGGTTGTGTAATAATTGTTTACTCTCTTAAAGATCAAAGTGTAAGTCGGGTCTTCGGGCATTACGTAAAGCTGTACGGGCCAGCCGCTTTCATCCGTAAGACCGCTTGAGGATAAAACAACCGCCGTGGGATTTGTCGTTAATGCACCGGGATTCTCGCTTCCGTAAATGTAGAAATCCCTTACCATCAATGCTTTGTCCACGGGAGCCATGGGATTTAAGGAACCGTCCGTTCCTTCGTTTAATCCGCCGGCTTCAAGAGAATTGCGGATCGATATCCCCGCATCGGAATCGGCCGTTATCGCATATTTTGCGCCGGTACCGTAATTTCTGCAAAGTTCGAATACTCCCGCGCCCGAAGTCGTTGCGATTATTCCTCCGCTTGTTTCGGTTGCGGAGTTGATATTTCCGGTATTTGCGCAGTCCGTAACCCTTATGTTACCGGGTGAAGCGCTTCCTGTTGCGGCTATGCCTCCCGCACTTGCGTTTCCGGTAATCGTTCCGTGATTGTCGCATTTATTTATTTCGGATTCGCCCGAAATCAATCCGGCTATTCCGCCCGCGTTGTCGGTATTCGAATTTCCGGATCCGACGTTTGCAAGGTTGATGCAGCTTTGAATGCTTCCCTTTTTGCTTCCGCCGTTTTGTCCGGTTATCGCTCCGGCATATGTTTCGCCCGATTTGGAAACAATGTTGATTCTGTCGTTTGAAGCCGGATTGTTGATGCAGATGTTTCTTATCGTTCCTTCGTTTCTTCCCGCGATAAGACCCACGCATTTAACGTTTTCGGTATAAATGTATGCGTCGGTATCATATGAATCCGATACCGAATCGATTGTGTATCTTAAGGAATCTTCCGATTTGCCCAAAATCGTACCGCTGTTGATTCCCGCGATAACGCCGGCCGCTTCCGCGCCTTTTATCCTTGTTGCGGTAATTTTGCCGATATTCGAAAGGTTTATGGTTCCGATATTGTATCCCGCAACCATTCCGATTGCGGTATCGGATACCGCACCGTTTCCCGAACCTATCTTCAATACCGTATTGTTTGTTGAAAGATTTGTTGAACTCAAAGAAACCGAACCTGCGTGATATCCTGTAAATCCGCCGAGATATTTAACGCCCGTAAGCGTCTCTCCCGCGGAGAAGAAACAGTCATCCGTAATCATACCCGAATTGTTTCCGGTAAGTCCGCCGGCATAGATATTTTCGTCACGGCAATAATCCATGCCGTTTATTCTGCAGATATTTATCGCGCCGTAATTAATCTCGCTTATTTCTCCGAGGTAAATTCCGTTCTTTGTGATTTTGCCGTCAAACGAAGCGTTTCTGATGCTGACATCGGAAGGAATCATTCCGACTATTCCTCCGGTGTAAGCCAGCCCGCCGTAAACTCCGTTTGACATTATTTCGGCCCCAACCGAGGTACTGCCGCAGTTGCAGTTGATGAGGGCGTCAAGCCTGCCCGTCAGATAACCGAAGAGACCGCCGGCACCGATATCCGTGGCATTTATCTTTACGGTTGAATCGGGAATCGAATCGACATTGACCACATGCTCTCCCGCGCTGCCGGCGCAGGAAAGTATTCCGCCCGATTCCGAAGTTGCAACCGCCGAAAAACCGTTGGCCGCAATATCGTTTGCAAGTTGGATAAGTCCGGTATCTATGTTTTTGCGTCCCAAAATATTTACGCTTTTTATCTTCGGATTGTACAGTCCGCAAAGACCACCGGCAAACATGTTGGCGGTGATTGTTCCGTTAGTGTATTTGACCGAGACCTTGCTTAATTTATTGTTGTCTTTTCCGACATCCGCGCCGATGGCTCCGCCGGCAAAATAATTTGAATTTACATTGACGTTTTTAATTTGACCCCTTATTTCGCAATCGGCGCTTCTTATTCCGGCATATCCGCCCACATAAGCTTTTCCGCAGACCGTAACAGGGTCGGATGGAACAATATTGCAAACCATCGTTTTGTTGTCGGTAACGGCGCCCACAACTCCTCCTACGCCGTATTGTCCGAATACTTTGTATGAGTTGCCGCAGTCGTTTATCACAATGCCGTTATTGCCCGCGGTATTGAGATTGAGGTTATTGATTCCCGCAACGCCGCCTACCATGTTTCTTCCCATGATTAGGGCGAATTGAGGATATGCGTTGTAAACAACGGCACTGCCTCCGGTTTTGCCCGAAGACGAACCGACTACTCCGCCGACGATATCTTTTCCGAAAACAATTGCATTAACCGAACTTCCGGTGTTCTTTGCATTGTTAATATTTCCGCTTCCGAGCGTTATACCGACGATTCCTCCGACTCCGTTTCCTCCGTAGAGCGAATTGGAATAAACACTCTGATAAGTGTTGTAATCGACGGCATTCATTATTTCCGAATCGCTTTGTCCGCCGACGGTTATTCCTATGAGCGAGAGTGCGTATTTTTTGTTTGCGATTGTCTGTATGTTGTTTGCGTTGTTTACAGGGATTCTCGTAATTCCGACGATTCCGCCTATTCCCGCATCGTATTCGTCGGTTAACTGTTCCTGCCACTCGGCTCCGTTTGTGCCGTATTGCTGAACATGAATTACATAATCCTGTTTTCTGATTATTTCGTCGGATGATTCTACCGCTTCTCTCTTTATTCCGAGAACGACACCCTGATTAAACGCTTTTCTGATTGTTCCTTCTTTTTCTCTCTTGTCTATCTGCGAAGGCTGCGAACCCTGGTTTGTGCTCGGATGTTTGAATGAAAAATTCTCCTGTTTGCAGCATCCGATTCCGGTTCCGCCCGCAAAGCCTCCGACATACATGATTCCGACAACGTTCTGTGAATTGACTGCATTGTATTGCGCGCCGGTATCGACAAGGTTGGCAAAATCATAGCATCCGAAAAGACCTCCGACATAATTTCTTCCGAAGACGAAAGGCTTGTACGAAGTAATTGTCTCGCCGGGTGTATTGCCGCAGTTTTCTATTGTCGTGAATCTGCAGTATCCTATCAGTCCGCCCTTGTAAAAATCGTGGCGGATAAGGTCTTTTATATGTCCTTCCGTGACGGAAGTTTTGCCTGCTGCCGATTTGATGTCGTTAAGATCGGTATCCGAATAAAGTCTGTACGCATTGCAGTTTTTAACGGTAAGCGCTATCCTGGTCTGGTCGGAATTGTTATGCCAGTCGCTCGTATAATGTCCGGCGTTTCTGAAATCGTAATAACTTCCGTCCATGGTGATTCCGGCAATTCCGCCGATGAATGCGCATCTTCTCGTATAATTGGTCAAATCGCTGTTTGTAATCGTGTAGGAAATCGTCGTTTTTCCGACAAGCTGAGTTTCGACGATGTTCTCATAGCATTCGATGGTGTATTTGTAACTGCCGTCCGCATTTTTGACATATACAAGTTCGTCGCCGCATACTTCTCCGCGGCTTTCGCAATCCTCTATGCTTAAAGCTTCGACTCTGAATACCACACGGCCGAGGATGGATTTTGACGACCCTTCCTTGTATGTACCGCTGTCGCCGAACTCGCCGTAAATATCGTATCCGTCGTCGTAATAGGTACGTCTCGAATAATAATTTTGAATATCTTTCTTGCGATTGGCGTCATTGGTGACAACCGATGCAAAATCCCTTATAAGGTATGCGCGTCCCACTACTCCGCCGACGTTTTCCATACCCGTTACTCTTCCGTAATTGTTGAGTCCTTTTAAGGTTACGGTAATGCGCAAAGTCGAAGGGTCCTTGTCCGAATAGGCGCTCCACGATTCTCTTCCGAGGATTCCGCCGACGTCCGTTTTTCCGTTGACATGGGTTATGCCGGCTTCGTTTACTCTCGTGTCGGGATTCGAAAGACCGCTTACGTCGCGAAGCGAAAGGTTCTGCATTTTGCCGAGATTATTTCCCGCAAAACCGCCGACCATGTTCGTGTATACCAAAACCTTATCTGAACTTCCCGCTACAGTAACTTCTTCCATGCCTTCGACACGGTGTCTGTTCAAATCGAAATTTTCCATGATGCCGGAGTTTTCCGCGAAAAGCCCCAGAGGAAATCTTCCTTTCATCGCAGCGTAATGCGAAGGGTGTTTTTCCTCGTGCGTTTCGGCATCGAATCTGTAGAGTTCGTCCCAGTCCGTGGGATTTTCGGATATCATCAGATCGTTGTACTTGCCGTAATTTTCGATCGGATTCGCAAGCCATTCTTCCCTGGCTTCCCTTCCGTAAACGCCGTAGGACATATTGGCCGAGAAAGAAATGTAAAGATTGCTTATCGTGGTATATCTCTTTGAACCGTCGCTCTTTGTTCCCTTTTCGATTCCTCTGAACGTATCGTTAACGCCCAGGCACCTGAATCCCGGGAAAGCGTATTTTGATGTATCGTTTCCGACAGGCGAATCGGATTTGTTGATCGTATAATCCATTCCGTCGTAATTGATTCCGTATTTTTTCGAACCCGCGGAGGCACCCGGATAGGAATTCAAAAACCAATTGTCGGACGAAGACGTAAAAGCCGCCCAGTCTATATCTTCTTCGAGAATGAATTCTCTTGTTTTGGTATTTGTTTTGTAATCTGTTTCGAAACGGACATTGTATAAATGTCTACCGTTGTCGAGGTAATATTTTACGGCGCTTCCCGTTCTTTCGGCCTTTGCGAAAACGGGGCTTTCGGTATTGCTCTTTTCGGTCTCGAGGCTCGAATCCGAACAGAGAACGCAGCCGATTTTGTATACGCCTTCGTTTTCGAGATCGAATCCGAAACGGTAAAAGCTGAAAGTATTGATGAATTCCGAACGGGGATTTTTTTTGTCCGCGCAAAGATACGACTGCGCCTGAGCATCGGCCGCATCGAGAACGATTCTTATTTCGTTCTGCCCTGCCGCGTTAACCTCTTTCCATACCGGAAGTTTGATATTAAAAGAAGTGCCGCTTTGATTCATTGTTATGTTGTTTCCGATGTTGTTTGATACATCGATGTTTCCGTTTTTAACAAGATCCTTAAAAGCATCGGAGGCGTAATACCCCTGGAAAAATGTGACTCTTACGTCTTTGAGATTCGAAAGCGCGCTCTGAAAACTCGTGTTGTCCAGCGCTTCGCTTCTTTTAATCTCCAGTGTCATAAGAGGCGAATCGACATCGATGTATTCTTCGGTTTCGCTTAATGTGACAACGGGGCATACGTCTATGACGTAATTTGACTCGGGTGTCATTTTGGTATTGGCTTTTTCGGTAATAAGAACATTGAGGGTTTCTTTGTTCTCAAGCGAAATCTGACCAAGTTTGTAGCGGTCCCTGCCGAGTTCCGGGGGAACCGAAAGCGTATTCGCGCAAAAATATCCCATCAAAACATCGTGTCTTTCATCTTCTTCCCTCTTTAAAAGACTTACGGTGGTTTTGGTGCTCGGCGTATTGCGGTCGCCGTCGAAATAACTGAATTCCTCCGTACGGTCGGAATAGCAGACCGAAAATACCTGTCTTGCCTGGGGCGAGAATTCAACCCATATCGCGCCGTTTAATACGGCTTTGTCGGAAATGTAGGGTGTTATGAGATCGAATAAAAGAATTGTCGAATCCGGCAAAACCTCATTGTTTAAATATCTGTCGTAATCGCCCTTCTTTGCGGACATTGTGCAAATGCTTCCCTGGTATTTGGGCAAATCGGAATCATCGATTCCCGAAGGCGTGTTAATCCAGATTTCACTCCATTTGTAATATTGATTTTTTTCGTAGGAAATCGTGCTGTTGTCAAAATACCAATGGTTGTTGTAATCGGCCTTCACCATCTCCGAATTGTCTTTGACGGTTTTCGTTACCTTGTTCTCAAAAGCTCCCGAAGCGTCAAGCTCGGTAAACTGATTCTGTATCGCATAAAATATCGTTTCCGCCGATGTGTTTTCTTTTTTGAAACGGCTCCAGTCCTGCCATGCGAATATTCCCGCAACGCTCAAAGTGATGAGAATCATCATGATAACAAGCACGACAATAAGCTCCACCAGAGTGAAGCCTTTTTTGCTCTTTAATTGTAAAGCGGTGTCTGTTCTCATGATTTCTCCGTTTTACTGTTTCTCGGTGAAATATCCGGGTCTCGAATCCTTTCCGTCGGGCCAGGCGTAATATACGGTCCTGTTTCCGACTGTCGCAAAGGAGGTTCCGTTTTGTCCCGAAAGCGCGTTGTTGTTTATAAAAGTATCGTTGCTTGTAACATTTGTTGTGAGAACGTATTCGGACGATACATAAATCTTTTCGAGTTTTACGCAATCCGCAAAAGTGTGACTCGCGTATTTGATGCTCTTGAATTTCAATCCCGAAATATCAAGCTCGGTAAGTTCCCTGCAGTTGTTGAACATATATCTGACGGTAGTTGCGGATTCGTTCTGCCAGTCCGATATGTTTAACGTTGCAAGCATCTTACAGCCGTTAAACGTTCCTTCGAAATCTTTTACGTTGCTTACCTCTATTCCGCCAAGATCCGCTGCCGTGAGTTTTTCGCAGTTTAAGAACGTATTCTTCATCGAAGTTATCTTGCCCTTTCCGGTTTTGATATTCTCAAAATCGGCGGACGAAAGTTTTCTGCAACCGTTAAACATGTTTTCCATGGTGGTAATGCTGTCGGCATAAAACATGTTTCCGAAAGTAATCGTTTCGAGATTTGCGTTGTTTGAAAACATGCCGTTGATGTTCTTGACCTTGGTTACGTCGAATCCCGTAAAGTCAAATTCCGTGAACTGGTTCTTGCGGTTTGAGAGCAGATCGTTGCAGTTGTCCGGAAGGTATGCTATGTCCGCATCCGTCCACCATTTGAGGGTATTTCCCTCAACCCATGCAAAAACGTAAAACGATGTGTTCTTTCCGTTGCCCGTATCCTTTATGCTCGTCACTCCGTCTTCGTACTGAATCTCCGCAACCGTATGAGCCGATGTCTGAACCTTCTCGATTCTTGTGACGGATGAAGTCAGAACGCTCTGGAATTTGGATTTTGAAATATATACTTCGTGAAGCTTTGCCGTAAAATATCCTTCTTCTCCGTCCCAACCGTCCACTCTCGCAAAGAGGGCCGAATCGTAATTTGCAACATTGTTGTTTCGGTTTTCGACGAACGAAGTGGCTCTCGAGCCGACAAGAATATTGTTTTTAAACATAAGCGTACCGGAAAGAGACGCCGCAACGTCGAATCTCGGAGACGCATAGACTTTGGCTAGTCTTCCGTTTAAGCCGTCTTCTACAAAGAACATCCCCTCGAAATTCGTTCCGGCTTTTGTTTCGAAAGTCGAAATATCTATCTCCGCAATCGCAATGTCGTTTGCAAACATATAACCGAAATCGGTGACTTTCGAAGTATGGAAGTATTCAAGTCCCTTGATTTCCGTAAGGCTTCGGCAGTCACAGAAAAGATATGACATGTCCGTAACATCATATGTCGAAAGCGAGGATTTGAATTCTATCGATGTGAGTTTTTCGCATCCCCGGAAAGTTTCCTTCATGCTTGTAAGAGTTCCGGTCGTGGAAATCGATTTGGTATCAAGCACGGCGAGCGAGCTGCAGTTTTTGAATGCCGCACTCATGTCCTTGCATCTGACCAGCGAAAAACCGTTGGTCGAAACATCTATGGTCTGAACAGCCGTCATTCCCTCGAATGTGCTCTCAAGCGTTGTGACATGCGAAAAGTCCCAGTCGGAAAGATTGAGATTCTGAATCTTTTTGCAGTCCTTAAACGTATTTTTAAGCGTGGTGACTTTTGTTGTGTCCCACCCTCCGACATTTAAAACCGCAAGTGAAGCGCATCCTTCAAACATGCTCTCAAAAGTTTCCGCCGAGGATGTGTCTAAAGATGCCGCATTAATCTGCGTCACTTTGGCGCAGCCGTAAAACATTTTTGAAAAATCCTTTGCGGCTTTTGTGTCAAATCCGGCATCGAATGTGATTCCCGTAAGTTCTTTGCAGCCCGAAAACATTTCTTTTACGTTTGAAATCGAATCGGATTTAAGCGAACTGATATCGGCGGATTGCAAATTGGCGCAGTTCATAAACATCGCTCCCACATCCGTAAGGTTCGCGCTCGTTCCGTCTCCGAGACTTACGACATCCGTTACGTTGCCGTTTCCCGAGAACATTCCGTTCATTGTGGTAACGTATTTTAAATCAAATCCCGAAAGATTGACTTCTTTGACTTTTGCCGATCCCGAGAAAAGCGAACTGCAGTCTGCGGGAAGATAAACGGTCTTTGCATTTGACCACCAGTGAAGCGTATTTCCTTCTTTCCATGCAAACGCATATCCGTCAAGCACCGTGTCGTCATCTATTCTTACCGCCCCTGCGGGAACGGTTTTCTTGTCGTATTCGCTTTGTCCGTGTTTTACGAAACCCGAAATGATCCCGCTGCCGGAATTAATCGCGCTCATAAATCCCGACTTGCTTACAAATACCTCGTTTATCTGATCGAGGGACGGTTCTCCGAGTTTTATCTTAAACGAAAAAGCGTTTCCCGTATTTGCATAAACGTAATCCCTGATATCTGCAATCGAAAGAAGCGCGGGTGCGCTGTTGCCTGCGACTTCCCATCCTTCGAAAGGATATCTGTTAAGATTTTTAAGAGTATATGTATTGCCGTCGTCCGCCTTAAAAAAGTCCGTGCCGTTTATCGAAGTCCACGTACTCTTGATTACGTCTCCTTCTTTCCAGAAAAGAATATTTATCGAGCTTAATCCGGAATTGTTGTTTCTTCCTTCCTTCTCGAAATACACATAATCCATTTTTTCTTCTTCGAGGATGAGCGTTGCGGTTTTAAGAACATTCCTGTCTTCGTCGCTTGCAAAATTTACATCGTCTATATCGTTCCACGGAAGCGCCGGATCTCTCACGTCATACGGCCACATGTAAATTGCGCGGGAGAAATCCGTCGACACGGAATTCTTTGCGTCGTTCCATGTGCTTTCGTCCGACTTTTCCCATTCGGTTCCGTTATAAACAAAAAACTCCCCTGCCTGAGAATAAAGCGCCCTGTCCACCGTATACGATGCTATATTTTCGGGAAGCGCTTTGGTTACTCCGTACTCAAGGGGAGCCTTGGTCCAAACCATGAACATGGTTATATCCGTAACATCTCCGACCGCTAGCTTTTTGGCACTCTCTCTCATATCGCTTGAGATGCCGTTGCCCGCATCGGAATAAACCGTCGACAAAACGGACTGCGTTGCCGCCAGACTTTTTGCCGCGTTGTTTTTGTATTCTTTTTCCCTGGCCAGATCGATGAAGCCGATAAAAGCGGGAATCGCAATGGCTGCAAGAATTGCAACAATCAATATAACAACAATAAGCTCCACCAAAGTGAAGCCCTTCTTTTTTGTGTATATTTTTTTATTTGACAATTCTCCCGACATTATGCATTCTCCTATGTTTTTTATCGGAATCGAGTGCATTAATGTTTATATTTGTTTCTTATATTTATGCATAATTATAAATTCAATGATTATTATACTACAAATTATCGTGTTTTCATCATTATCGAATACATTTTATTGTGTATTTAAGCCGTTTTTCGTCCTTTAGTATGACCGTTTGGGGACAAAAAAAAGATGCGCTAAAACCGCACCTTAAATTTGCATTTTTTGTCTAAATAATCTTTATTCCGAAAAACAGAATCAGAATATTTTTTACGATAACCGAGAGAAAGAGAATTCCCAAACCGACATACATGAGGATGAAAGGATTGAGCTTTTCGAAACATTTTTTGCGATGTCTGAAAAGAAAGGAATTGATTATGAAAAAGAAATACGAAAACATGAAATATCCGACAAAAGGATGGTAAAGAAGGCTTTTTAAAATATGCAGGTGAACGAAATAATTAAACGCCCTCGTTCCGCCGCAGCCCGGACAGTAAAGCCCCGTCAGCCTGTAAAAAGCACATTCCCTGCCGCTTGAGACCAGGTTGTTTCCGAAAATCAGAAAAATGATTATCGATAAGATGACAAGGGGCAGAATAACAAGCGCAATCCTGTACATAATCAGATAATCGTGATCCATTTCTCTTAAATTTTTCTTTTTGCAATAATCGTCTAATTTGGACATTTTTTTCGATCCGGATTCTTTATTGCCTAAAAAGGCTTTATAAAAGCGCCCTTCATGTTATAATGATTCATGCAAACCAAACCAAAAAACCGATACGGAGGTCAGTATGTGGATTGCAAATAATTGGAAAGATTATGAAGTAATAGATACATCCGCCGGGGAAAAACTCGAGCGATGGGGCGATTATCTGCTTGTCAGACCCGATCCCCAGGTTATTTGGAACACTCCCAAAAACAATCCCGGCTGGAAAAATTTCAACGGACACTATCATCGAAGCAACAAGGGCGGCGGCGAATGGGAATTCAGAAAACTTCCCAACGAGTGGAGCATTTCCTACTCTTCCCTCACATTCAATCTCAAGCCCTTTGCTTTCAAACATACGGGTCTTTTCCCCGAACAGGCAGTCAACTGGGACTGGTTTTCATCGATAATAAAAGACAAAAAATCGCAAAATCCCGATAAGGAATTCAAGGTTTTAAACCTCTTTGCCTATACAGGCGGCGCGACTCTCTCGGCCGCTTCTGCGGGTGCTTTCGTGACCCATGTGGATGCTTCCAAGGGAATGGTTTCGTGGGCAAAAGAAAACGCCCTCACATCGGGTCTTGAGAACGCTCACATAAGATGGCTTGTCGACGATTGCGTAAAATTCGTCGAGAGGGAAATCCGACGCGGGAACAAATACGACGGAATCATAATGGATCCGCCTTCGTACGGCAGAGGTCCCAAGGGCGAAATCTGGAAAATCGAAGAAAGCATTTTCCCTTTTTTGGAACTTACGGCAAAGCTTTTATCCGATGACGCATCCTTCTTTTTAATCAATTCGTATACAACCGGTCTTCAGCCCGCGGTATTGTCATACATGATAAACACCTGCATCAGATCGCGTTTCGGCGGGGAGACAATCGCAGACGAAATCGGTCTTCCGGTTTCCGAAAGCGGACTCGTGCTTCCCTGCGGCGCAAGCGGAAGATGGTATAAATAATCAGTTTGCCGTATAAATCGCTATGTTTCCGATTCTGGCATCAAGCGAATAGCCGTTGCTGCCCATGTATTTCGACAAAAAGACGTTCTTTTTGTTGGGATCGTCCTCACCGACTTCAAGTATGTTTTTGCAATAATCGGTGTTGACGAAAACAACGGGTTTTTCGTCAAGCTTTTCAAAATCCTCTACAAACTCCCCATAGGAGAACGAACCGAGATCCGGCCATGTGTGAGAAATCGCGCATGGCATTTTTAATATGTATTCGAGGCCAGGAATATCTCCGTAATAAACGGCCTTTTTACCCTTGTATCCGTTTGATTCGATATATACCGTCAGTTCCTCGACAATCGCTGCTCTCTCGGGATTGGTATGCATTCCGACAAGCACTTCATTGCCTTCGATTTTTGTGTGATTTTTGTAAGGAAATCCGCTGTCACGGAAGATAAAGACGATTCCGAAAAGGAAGCAGTTTACAAATATCGTCACAAGAAGAAGCGCAACGGTTATACGTGTCGCAACCATCGTGTTCTTCGCTTCCAGATCGAGAAGTTCGTAGAAATTCCTTCCCTTGAAAAGTTCGTTCCAGCACATGAACAAAACCATCGGACCAACGATGAAAAGATTGTTCATAATCGGATAAAGCGCATTGTTGCTTCCGAGTGGCGTAATCCATATGATTACCAAAACAGCGGCCGCGAGAAGCTTGTGCGTTCTGTCGGTTCTTTTTCTTAAAAGCGTCCATACCGAAACGATGTTTCCTATGGCAAAAAAAACAATCATCCAAAAATACATTGAAGGATATTCGGCATATCTTAATGTGTAAACATGATTTCTGTATCCCCAGAAAAGGAATAAACCGTACAAAACAAACTGAGCGATAATCGTAAGTATTCTTGCGTAATGCCTCTTCATCAGCGCACTTACCGCAAAGCAAATAACGGTAATCGCTATGATGAAAATAAAACTCTTGTAATTGACGCTGTATCCTTTAAACATCGCAAAAACCATCTGCGAAGGCTTGTATCCCGAATTTTCCCCGGTCATCGAAAAGAGCGAAATTACCATATTCGGTATCGAAGAAAAGCCGTACATCAGTCCGACAATCAGCACATTGATTCCGATACCCGAAAAGAAACCGCCGACACAGATTAACGTATCAAGGAAAGCGTGTTTGAATTTTTTTCTCAGTGTTTTGGAATTGAGCCAGACAACAAGAATAAGGGCCGTCTCCGTAATGTTCGGAAATCTTACGAATACGTTGAACGCAAGAATGATTCCCGCGATAAAAAGTCCCCATCTTTTTTCCTTTGTCAGGGATTCGATAAGGATTATTACGGCAAGCGCAAAAAGAAGATATGTCAGGTAATTGTATATAAGAGCCGTGGGACACCAAAAAAGCGATATCGTCAGCAATTCTCCGATAAAAACAATTACCCTTTGAACGTATTTTTTGAGGAAAAGGTACGAGGAAACGACCCCTGCCACGGGCAGGAGCGTTGTGTAAAATTTCATTCCGATCCATGTCGAACCGAAGGGAAGCCTGCCGAAGAGTTTGCCGAGCATATTGGCCCAGAATGTGGCAACGGTCCAGGTTAAATTCATCTTGTCGAGGTTTTCGAAATTACCGAAATTATATCCCGTATCGGTGAATTCAACGCCGAAAGCAAGATGCAAAAACGGCAGGAGCGCAAGAACCGCAATGAAAATGCAGTCCATGATTATATACTTTTTTTTATTGTTTTTTTCTTTGTCTTTTAATCCGGTGCTGTCCATTTATCGTTAATTCTCTTTTTTGCCTTTATCCATTCCGACTTTGCTTCTGATGACATACTGAGGCGAATTATTCATGCAGATGTACATTCTTCCGATGTATTCTCCGATAAGACCCAGCATAAGCATAATCATTCCCCCGATGAATACAAGAACGGACATAAGTGCGGAGAATCCGGCCTGAACATCCGCTCCGAGGATGATTTTCTTTACGATTGTATATACGCCGTATAAAAATCCGCTGCAGGCGCATACACAGCCGATTGCGGTTGCGATTCTTAAGGGTTTGATTGAAAATGCGGTAAAACCGTTAAACCAAAGCGAAAAAAGTTTGCCGATGGTATATCCGCTTTTGCCTACACTTCTCGCTCTGTGGTTGACTTCGACGTTTGCCACGTTCTTGGTCGCGCGAAGAACAAGTCCGATTACATATGCGTATGACTGTTCGTAACGAAGCATGTCGTCAACAACGAATCTTTTGGCCGCAAAATAACTCGAAACCTTTAATTCCTTCGGTTTTCCGAGCATTATTCTGGTCATTAATTCGTTAACCTTGCTACCGAAATTTCTGAATCCCGAATGCTGCTTTTTGCCGTAGCATGCATAGCAGACATCATATCCTTCATCAAGTTTGTCCAAAAGTTTGCCAACCTCGTTTGCCGGTGTCTGTCCGTCATCGTCAAGGCATACGACAACATCTCCCGAAGAATGTCTCATGCCTGCCATGAGCGCACAGTGCTGTCCGAAATTCCTTGCGAGATCGAGCCCGAGAATATTGTCGTTTTGTGCTGACAATTCCTTTATGACTTCGAAAGTATCATCGGGAGAACAGTCATTTACAAGAATGATTTCGAATTCGTGTCCGATTTCGGCCATCGTTGTTTTGATTTCATCGACTACCCCCGTTAAAGTATCTTTCGATCTGTAACAGGGAATAACAAAACTGATTTTCATTTTTCCTCCGAAAGAATCATTGCATAAAGAACGACAGTCCCTGCGAAAGTCTTACGTAGAAGAAAACTCCGCAATATACCTGATACAAAAGTATCGCGAGGGCTGCGATGGAATATGCAATTCCCGCTCCTTTAAATTTGACTTTTTTATTGTCTGATATGTCCGTTTTATCGGACATATCGCAAATCCCGATATTCAAAAGCGACGATGCGTTTCTTGCAAAATAAATGATGCTTACAACGAATAAAACAAAGAGACAGAAATCGTATCCCCATGCAAAATTATCGTCAAGCTGCCTTTCGCCGACTTCGCGAAGAAGTATCAGCTGGACGAATCCGACAAACCACATCGTCCACGAAAGAAGAAAGAAACGGTGCGTAAGCCCTCTTTTCTTTTCCCTGAAATCCTTCACCGTATCCTTAAGTACCGGAATGATATTGTAAAGAAAAACCGCTATCGGAAACGCCGCCGAAAGTATCATCGTAAAATACGGTTTTTCGGCTCTTAAATACACTCCGTACAAAGGATCTATGATGATTTTGTTGCCGGTTCCCTCTCCGAACAAAACAAATTTCTGAAACAAAATCACCGCGATCGAAGGAATCACCGTAAGCGCACAGAAAAATATTCTCTTTAAGGGTGCTCCGAGTATTGCATCCGCTATAAGGAAAAGGAGTGCTGCGGGTGCGAAAATCAAAACAAAATTCGTTTTGACCGCGGTCGTAAGCGACAGCAAAACGGCAAAAGCAATAACGCTTCCCGCACTTAATCTTTCCCTGTAATTCTCGGAAATCAAAAGGAAGAGCATTATGACGATTATCGCGAAAAATTTCATCGCGATATATGTCGAATTATGCCATATCGTTCCGGACTGATAACCTATATATCTGTACGGCTGTATCGCTCTTATGTAAAAAGGCATCGCAAAAGTCGCACACGCGGTAAAAACAATCGCGAGCTTTGTTTCCGTTTTGTATTGTTTTAAAATCAAAAACGTTAATGCTGCAGCACCCGCTTCAAAAAAGCAAAGAAGGGAAGCCACGGCGAACGTAAAGGCGAATTCGGGAAGTTTGGAAAGAAGTCTTATGACAATTGCCATGAGGCTGTATCCCCAGCCGTTGAGCGCCATTTGGATATGTGCGTAAAGGTCCGATTCGTACAATCCCGTTTCCGGATATCCGATCTGTCTTATGTGAAGGCGCACAAGCGTAAAAGAATAAAACGCAAAGCAGAGTGCGGAAACAATAAGAAAAATCTTTTCCGATATTTTTTTGGTATTATCGTTTTTCAAAATCCTTCTTCTCCAGTTCCATGAAAAGCACTTCGCGCTTCGCTCCGTTTACAGTGATGCTTTCTTTTCGGCCTTTAAAGACAAATCCGGCTTTTTCGTAACTTTTGACGGCTCCGGCATTGTCTTCGTAAACCCTCAAAAATACTTTATCCAAATTCAATACTTCGAATGCATGCTTTAAAATAAGCCCGGCACTCTTCGTACCCACGCCCTTTCCTCTCGCGCTTTCTTCGCCGATGAAGATTCCGAATTCCGCTTCTTTTTTGTCGTAATCGATGTCCCTTAAATAAACGCTTCCGACGCTTTTACGATCGAGCATGATAATAAACTGGTCAACTTTTTTTGTTTCGACAAAATTTTTCAACCAGTATTCGTGACTCTCTTTTGTGAAAAGTCTCTGATCGATAAAACGGCTTCTCACATAATCGGAATTTCTCCATCTGATGATGTCTTCGGTATCATCGTATGTAATTGGGCGTATGGTTACAATGTCCGTCATTATTTGTAAAACTCTTTTACCTTATCGATAATGTATCCGACTTCGTCTTCTTTTAATCCGTAATAAAGCGGAAGTCTGACCAGTCTGTCGCTCTCTTTGGTGGTATAAACATCCTCTCCGTTAAATCTTCCGAACTGCTTGCCCGCGGGAGCATTGTGAAGAGGTATGTAATGGAATACCGCAAGAATATCGTTTTCTCCGAGGAATTTGATGAGTGCGCTTCTTTCCTCGAGATCCTTGCACTTAAGATAGAACATGTGCGCATTGTGTTTGCAGTTTGCTGGAATGAAAGGTCTTTGAACTCTGCCCGCTTTGTCGAGATCTTCGAAGCCCTCGAAATACATGTTCCAGCTCTTCATCCTGTCTTCGGTGATTTTGTCTGCTTCCTCAAGCTGGGCATACAGATAAGCCGCATTCATTTCGCTGGGAAGATACGAGGAACCCGCATCGATCCATGTGTATTTGTCTATCTGACCGCGGAAATATTTTGCTCTGTTTGTACCTTTTTCCCTGATGATTTCGGCTCTCTCTATATCCTTTTCGTCGCGAATAAGGATTGCGCCGCCCTCACCCATCGAAAAGTTTTTGGTTTCGTGGAAGGAGAAACATCCGAATTCGCCGAAAGTGCCGAGCGGCTTGCCGTTATATTCGGCCATCACGCCCTGTGCGGCGTCTTCGATGACTTTAAGATTGTATTTTTGGGCAATCTCCATGATTTTATCCATTTCGCAGCCGACACCCGCATAATGAACCGGAACGATTGCGCGAGTCTTATCCGTGATTGCGTTCTCGATAAGATTCTCATCGATATTCATCGTGTCAGGGCGAATGTCCACAAACACGGCTTTCGCGCCGCGAAGAACAAAAGCATCCGCCGTGGATACGAATGTGTAACTCGGCATTATTACCTCATCGCCGGGCTTAATATCGCTTAAGATTGCAGCCATTTCGGTGGCATGGGTACACGAAGTGGTAAGAAGGGCCTTTGCGGTGCCGGTCTTTTGTTCTATCCATTCGTTGCACTTATGTGTAAACTCTCCGTCTCCGCAGATTTTCTTTTTTTCCACTGCCTGCTTGATATAATCCAATTCTTTTCCCGTATAGGGAGGTACGTTAAATCTGATCATTTTGACTCCGTTTTATTATTTTCTGATTTTTTGGTCTTTGTAAAAATGCCGAATATAAGTCTTCTCACCGAATCGATCAAAATTCCCGCAGCGAAAACCAAGAGTATCGTTCCGATTGCGTGAATAACGAAAAACGGCGTTTCGGAAATTTTTTCGACGTTAAGCCATTTGGGCCAGAGGTATTTGATGAGATTGTGCTCGTGCAAAAGGTAAACTCCGAACGTTCCCTGTGATGCAAAAAGAATAATCTTTCCGAACCACGCTTTGCATTTTATCTCGCATTTTATCGCAAAAAGGAAGAGGAACACGCTCGCCGCAAAGATGAAAAACGAATTGTAGGGATAAAAATTCTTTGCGTATCCACCGAGTTTGCCCAAAATCACGTCGATTAAAAGAATGCCCTGTCCGAGTATAAACGGAATGACTGCCGATACAAAGAAAAGCAGGAGGCATATCCATTTGTTTAATTTGAAATCTTCGGGATATTTCCTGATGTAGGCGGCCGTAAGATACAGGCAGACAAACCAGCAAATATCCATTCCTTCGCGGTCCGTTAAGGGCTGAGTGAAAGGAAGAATCGTATTCCAAAGCGAAAATACGATTATCGCGGAAACGAGAATACCCCTAAACCGCTTTTTATCCATAGCTTCGATTCCCTTATTCAAAAAAGGGAAAAAGATGTACAAAAGCATGTATACGGTGGCAAACCAGTAATGGGCGCCCGTAACCGGCATGCAAAGAGGAATCAGATCGTAAATTCCGTGTTCGAAATTAAACGCTCCCTTTGCAACAATCGCGTAAATCGCCGTAATAATCCATGAATAGAATAAAATCTGCGCCCAGAGAATGACGATCTTTTTGACCTTCATTTCGGACTTCGAAAGATAATATCCGCTTATGAGAACATAAATGTTTACGCTCGTCATGCAGACGGATTCGATAATCCATGCAACGCTTCGGTTAAATCCCATCTTCAGGGTAAAATCCTTTAAAACATTACCCTTATCAAGCAAATGAAGCATGATTATCATAAGCATCGCCGCAATGCGAAGCACTTCCGTATTCAGTTGTCTGGATTTTTCATTGCTCATTTTTTATCTTTATTCGTCTTTTTCGGATGTGATTTTGGACACGATGTATCTGGGTCTGCCTTTCACTTCCTCATAAATTCTCGCAATATAATGCCCCATGATTCCGAGGCTTATCATTATTCCGCCGCCGATAATAAGCAAAACGAGAATTACCGTGGTAAATCCGTCAGCCGCAATGTTCAGGAAATAATTAACCAGCGTTTCCACGCCGAGTACGGCCGAGAAAATCAAAAGAATTATACCTATTACAAATACTGCCTTAAGAGGTGCCGTTGTAAAAGACGTGGTATTCGAAATCGCATATTTGACGAGTCCGGAGAACGACCATTTGCTCTTTCCTGCCTGCCTTTGGGCCACATCAAACGAAACCGAAGTACTCTTAAATCCGGCCCAGAAAGAAAGTGCCCTGAAAAAAGTGTTTCTCTCGGGAAGGTCCAAAAGCGCATTTACGACTTTTCTGTCAAGAAGCTTGAAATCGGAAGTTTTGTTCATGTCTATTTTCATGAGCGAACTCATTATTCCGTAGAAAATCTTCGTGAAAAGCTTGTAAAAAATGCTTTCTTTTCCCCTGCTCGATTTGATGCCTTCTACTACTTCGTATCCCTCTTCCCAGAGTCCGTACATCTCGACAAGGGTTGCGGGAGGATGCTGCAAATCGCAGTCTATTACGGCTATGCAGTCACCCGTAGCATAATCGAGTCCCGCAAAAATGGCGGCTTCTTTGCCGAAATTCCTCGAAAACTGAATTCCGCCGACTCTTTTGTCTTCTTTATGCAGTCTTTCGACTATCTCGTAAGTTTTATCGTTTGAGCCGTCGGACACAAAAAGCAAATCATATTCTATGTCTGCGTTTTGCAGCGTTTCGCCTATGGTTTTCGCCGTATTTTCGATATTGTCTTCTTCGTTGTACGAAGGAATTATTACAGTAAGTTTTCCCATTTTTTATCCCCGTAAAAACTTTTATTCCGTTTTTATGTACATGATTCCGTTAACGATTTTGATGCTTCCCTTGTCGGGGAACGACGTCATTTCCGAATATTCCTCGGAATAATACATGTCTATTACATAATCGCCCTCAAGGATATTAAGCGAAGCACCGAGGTAATTCTTCATGAATTCTTCGTACTGCACACCTTTGTAAAGGACCCAGTCTCCGTCGGTACCTTTTATTTTTTCCGTAATGTCCTTGGTTAAATCGGTCGAAGGGTAACTGCTCTTCGATATTTCTCCGACCATGCAAATCGGCATTCCCGGGTAATACCCTTCGGTCTGTTCTATTCTGTCCAAAAGCCTTACGCAGTATGCATATGTCTTCTCGTATCTTTGCTGAAGATTGAAGTAGGCTATATTGTCCATTAAAAAGAAATTATAACATAATATGCCCACCAAAACCACCGTGAGGGTCTTGGCCACAACGAGTTTCTCCTTGATGCTTTCAAACGCGACTATCATTCTTTCCGCGGTAACGATTGCCGCAACAATGAAGAATACCCACTGCATTCTCATGAGCAGATGGTTTTGATCTATGCCCGATGTGAAAAGGAGCATGAAGTTTGTTCCGAAGGGAATAAGCGCGATGCAGATTGCAAGCACAAGCCAGTTGTACCATTTTTTGAATGCTCCGTTTTTGCCGAACAAAACGAATATCGCCACAAGGGTTACCGAAACGATAATGCTCATTATAACCATCGTAACGAAATTGTTTACGAAGATACGTCCCTTAAACATGAACGCTCCGAAATCATGGAACACTTCGGCTATTCTCTCCGGCATGGCGGCGAGATTGAAAGTTTCGATTTCGTTTATGCCCTGATAACTGTCAAGTTTCTTGTGTTCGACGGCAAGGAAAATCTTTAATACCACAAAATAAATCACTCCGCCGCCGAGACCCATAATCAGATATTTGTAGCCTTTGTTCCAAACGTCGTAAATATCTTCGTTTTCGGTAAGCGAGAATATGATATCGAATATGCAAAGCAAAACCGTGGCGGTCATATAAGTCTGATACGTGCCGAGACTCAGTGCCAGAAGAATCGCTCCGAAAATAAAACCGAATTTGTGTTTTTTCGTGATATATGCCGCAAGTATTGCCATGAGAAGGCCGAGCATGTATCCGTCCACGGTGTACATATAGGACATTGTTGCGGCAACTGCCGGAAACGTTACCATAACCGCGGAAATAAGAATCATCGAAGGTTTTCTTTTTACATCAAAGAACAATACGACATATACGGCCGAGATTGCCAAAAAGACAATCGCAAGCAGTCCGTTTACGAGATTCAAATCGTAATACGAGGAAATTCCGCAGGCGTATTTCAAAAACCATCTTCCGCTGGTAACCATGTTCTGATCGAAATAGAAATTGCTCATCGAATCCATATTCGGAAACTTGTTCACAATCATGTAAAGATGAGTAATAAGTCCGATGACGATTGCGGACATAAACGGAATTTTGTATTGATCTTCTTTCAGTTTCGCAAAAAGTTTTTCCATTATTTTTTCTCTTTCACAATATAAATGGGTCTTCCTTTAACCTCAAGGTAAGACTTTGATATATACATACCTATGATTCCCGAGCAGAAAAGATTAAGGCCCGAGAAAAACGTAATCATGCAGGCAAGCGAAGGCCATCCGCTGACGGGGTCTCCGAAAATAAGTGCCCTGATAAACAAAAACATCAGTCCGACAAAGGCCAGAAAACAGAATACCATTCCGATAATCGACGCCCATACGAGAGGAGCGGACGAGAACGCCACGATTCCTTCGATCGAATACTGAACGAGTTTGAAGAACGACCATTTTGTCTTCCCTGCTGCCCTTTTTCTGTTTTCGAAAGAAAGCCATTTGGTGTCGAATCCGACCCAGCCGAAAATTCCCTTGCTGAATCTGTTGTATTCGCCGACTTCGATAATCGCTTTCACGACAATCCTTTTCATCATCCTGAAATCCCTGGCGCCCGGAACCATATTGACTTTGGCGATAACGCGCATTATCAGGTAAAAAATATTCGCGAAAAGCGATCTTATCGGCGGTTCGCCCTTTCTGTCGACCCTTCTTGTCGCAACACAGTCGTATCCCTCGTTCTTAATCGCATCATACATCTGCAAAATAAGCTCGGGCGGATCCTGCAAATCCGCGTCCATCAAAACGACGTATTCTCCGTCGGATTCTTTGAGTCCCGCATACATGGCGGCTTCTTTTCCGAAATTCCTGGATAAAGAAAGATAATGAACCCTCGAATCTTTTTCGGACAGTTCTCTCAACACTTTGATTGTGTTATCGCTGCTTCCGTCGTTTACAAAAAGATATTCGATTTCAAGCGGAAAATCGCAAAGTGCTTCGTTTACCGCATCGTAAAAAAGCGGAATAACCTCTTCTTCATTATAACACGGCACTACTATCGTGCATTTTTCCATGACCCCTCCGGATATTTATAATTCTCTCGGTCCTTTACAAAGGATTGTCCTTGTTAATCAGCTTTAAAAACTTTTTCGGGCTTTCGATATGAAGCGAAATCAAATCCTTAATGTCATCATCGTATTTTTCGAAATAATAAGGATTGGTTTCAAACTCCGGAAAGCAGTCGAGAATTCCTTCCTTTAACATCTCGAGGAAGGAAATTTTTCTTTTCTTCGCGGGAGTCGAAGCTATATACGCAAAAAGCGTTTTGACATACATATCGTCCGCAAAAGCGCATTCGGCTTCTTCCGGAAATTCTTCGAGGAATTCCCTCTTGTAGCATTCCTCCATGAAATACGTCATGACATCCATTCTGTCATATAATTCTTCTTCCGAAATTTCCTTCTTTTCTTTGTCAAAGAAGTACAATTCTTCGTCCGTAAAATCGAATTTTTCGCTGCAAAGCAGGGCAAGACGGTTTATTCCCATCTTTTCGCAAGAAAGGTTTTCGGGGAACCAGAGACCGTTTTTGTCGAATATGCTTCTTTTGTAAATCTTTGATTCCATGTTTCCGGGATTGACCGAAAGGAGAGCGTGTTTTTCGTACGAATCCATTTTGACGGCTTCCGAAAAAACCGCGGCATCGGTCCCGCTATCGGCGGAATTGTCCCTGCACGAAACAATATCGGCGTTTGAATCAATCGCTTTCTTTAAAAGCTTATCGGCAAACACGGGAGCAAGCGTATCGCCCGCGTTTACAAAACAGAGGAATTCGTTTTTGGCCTCTTTTTCGCTTATGCTCTTTCTTATGCCGAGATTGAATGCGCCGCCCCTGCCTCTTTTTTCGCAGGTATAAAAGATTTTAACGTTTTCTTTTTGTTCATATCCGGACAATAATTTTTTCGCATCCTCCGAACATGAATCCGCGCATATGATTATATCGGTATCGGCCTTATCCTGTGCAAGCGCGCTGTCGATGCTTTTTTTTATTTTGTCCGTATCTTCATCGTCAATTGCGATTATTATACTCAGTCTGCAATCCATTTCTTCTCCGATTTTTTCGAATGTTTATCTTTCGCGACTTGCCTTTCCGTTTTCTATCCTGTAAACCGCATCGCATTTTTCGATGGTCTGAAGTCTGTGGGCAATGATAATAAGCGTTTTTCTTCCGTGGAGGGAGTTGACCGAATCCATGATCGCCTGCTCCGTGTCTCCGTCAAGCGCACTCGTGGCTTCATCGAGAACGAGAACTTCGGGATCTTCATACAGGGCTCTCGCAATGCTGATACGCTGGCGCTGTCCGCCCGACAGTCTTATGCCCCTCTCACCGATACCGGTCTCCGCTTGATCGGGGAGACTTTTTACGAATTCGTCAAGCTGGGCTTCTTTTAATACTTCCCAGACTCTCTCGTCATCTATTTCTTCTTCGGGAATACCGAATGCGACATTTCTTCTTATCGTATCATCGAGCATGAATACGGTCTGCGGAATATATCCGATGTTCTTTAACCATTTTCTGTAATTTTCTTTGGACAGAACATTTTCGCCGTCCGCTGTAATCTCGCCCGATTCGAGTTTCAAAAGTCCGAGCATGACATCCACAATCGTGGATTTTCCGGCGCCGGTGGTACCCACGATTCCCACGGCCGAGCCCACGGGAATTTCCATGCTCGCTTTGTTTAAAACATAGACCTCGGAATTCGGATATTTGTACATAATATCCTTTAAAACGATTTTTTCTTTTACTTCGAGTTTGTCCTTGGGACGCTCAAGCGACAAGGTTTCCGAATTGCTGTCGGAAATTTCGTCCTGCAGATTGTCCGATACGTTCATAAGGAACGGCTCGAAATACGAAATATTGTTCAAACAATTATTGATTCTGTTGGCCGAAGGCATAAGTCTTACAACGGCATAACCAAACGACGTCATAGTTCCGATTGCCCATGCCGAATCAACCTTGTTTAAGTACAGAGTTATCAAAAATATAACGATTGCGCTTATTGTCACGACTTCGATGATGAGTCTTGGAACATTTGACAAAAGCGTGTATTTTTGAACCGCGCCGACATATCCCCTTCCGCATTCGTCATAGCGGTTTGAGAAATATAGTTCTTTGCCGCCGATTTTGATTTCTTTTATGCCGTTGACGGTCTGGCTTATCCATTTGAAAAGACCGCTGTAATAATCCTGGTTGTCCTTGCCCGCTTTGTAAAGAATAGGCTTTAACACAAGTTTTATGACAAGGAGCGTTACGCCGAGCATTCCCGCAAGGATTAATGTCATGAGGGGATGGTTGGTAAAAAGCACGGCGATTATTCCGATGAAAACGGCCAATTCGGACAAAAGAAGCATGAGCGACTGCATGAGCGCATACATATTGTTTACGTCCGATGTAATGCTTCGCTGAATAACCGCGCTGTCGGCATTAAGATAATATTCGTAATCGCGTCTTATGTAATTTTTCATCATCCTCTCGGATGTTCTGAACTGATTGGTGTAAATGAATCTGTACAAAACTTTTTGCTGAATGAAAAGGAAAAGGTTTTTGATGATAAATACGACGATAAGACCGACCATTATCGAAACGCAGAACACTTCAATCGATCCGATATGCGAAAGTCTGTATATATCGTTTAAATGGTATGCGTTGTTTGCGATTGTCTCGGGCTGGAAAACCACCTCGACCACCGGTACCAGAACGACTATCGAGCATGCTTCGAGAAGTGCTCCTATAATCATTAAAATTATCAATCCGAATATCTGATTTTTCTGTTTTCTGTCAAGAAGCTTAAGCAACTTCTTTAAAATTCTCATCCTGTTATTCTCTTATCTTTCCTGTTTTTATGCCCGTCAAAAATGTCTTTATTCTTCCACGCGGATGCCTTTTAAAAACATGATCCTGTTATGGACCCATTTGCTTAAATGCGGAACGCGGCTTAAGATTTTCAAATTCTTTCTGTCGTGCTCATCAAGATATTTATTGTTCTTTATATCTTTTCTCCAAAGCTTCAGTTCACCTAAAACCTTATCCGCCATCGCATTGTTTTTCATCTTCGACAAAGGAGTGTGAAGCGTATAATCAAGTCTTTGATAAAGCTGAAACTTCCTTGCTTCTTCCTTAAGGGAAGGATATTTTTCTTCCACGAGATCGTAAACCATGTCCGAATTTTCAATCATGCAGTCGTAAAAAAGATTTTTGTAAACGTTTCTCGTGTTGCTTCCGAAGCGAAGTATTATGTTGTAGCCCGTTATTTCGTATGTGTATATGGATTCGAATTCCTGAAGCATCTTTATCAGAAGTTCAAAATCCTCGTTAAGTCTTCCTTCGTTGAATCTGAATTTCTTCATGAAATCGGCCTTGATCATTTTGGTGCAAAACGAACTGTCTCCGACGTGAAGAAGGAGTTCCCGAAGAAATTCCTCGTTGCTTTCTTTGACGATTTTTCCGCTGTACTTTAAGGGAGCGTGGTTTAAGGTTCCGTCCTCATTAAGATAGACCGCCATAATCTGCGAAACCTTTGCGTCTTCATAAGTCGTAAAGACTTCCATGAGTTTTTCGACGATGTTTTCTTCGTAATAATCATCGGAGTCGCAAAAACAGATGTATTCTCCCTTGGCCTCCGAAATGCCGATGTTTCTGGCGCTTGACGATCCCCCGTTTTCTTTGTGAAATACGCGGACTCTCGAATCCTTTTTCTCGTAATCCCTGCAAATCGAAAGCGAATCGTCCGTCGAACCGTCGTCCACAAGGAGAATTTCAAGGTTTTTGTAAGTCTGCGAAACGATGGCATCGACGCATCTTTTAAGATATGCTGTTGAATTGTATACCGGCACTATTACCGATACCAGTGAATCCATATTTTTTCCTTTTGCCTACTGCTCCATGCCCACCAGATGTCTGTACATTTTGTTTTGGCGAATGACTTTGGCCTCGCTTAAAGGGCCGGATTTGTAAAAGAAAGGTTTGTCATCAAGAATCGCTTCGCAAAGCTTGATGATTCTTTCTCCCGCAACATTCTGGTTCCATTCTTCTTCGATTGTCTCGTAAGCGTTCTCTCCGAGGGAAAGTCTCCATTTCTGGTCCTTTGATACCTCGAGTACGAGGGAAGCCATTTTTTTGAAATCTCCCGAAGGGAAAATCAGACCGTTTTGCCTGTGCTTGATTAGCGTGGGAACGGCTCCCGCGGCGTGGGAGGCTATAACCACACAGCCCGCATTCATGGCTTCGTTAACCACGGCGCCCCAGCCTTCCCTGTAATCGCTTGTGAATACAAAGATGTCGGCGTTGTTCATGAGTTCCCTGACTTCATCGGGTTTTCTGACCCCCAGAAGTTCGAAATTGTCGCTTAAATTGTTCTTCGCAATTTCGGCTTCGATTTTTGATTTCATCTCGCCTTCGCCGACCATTGTGATTTTGTAATTGATTCCCTCTGCCGAAAGAGTTTTGGCAAGTTCGATGCAGCTCTCAGGGTGCTTTAATTTAAGCATTCTCGCAACCCATAGAATTTCCAGCCTCGTATGGTTTCTTCTCTCGTCCCTTCTTTGCTTTCTTTCGTCGTCGCTTAATTTTTGAAATTCGGGAAAATATCCGTACTTGAATCTTTTTCCCCTATACGCCCTTATTATGTTAAAATCATCCGCAACATAGGCGCCCGTGCAAAGCAGATAAACTTTCGAATTGTTGTATCTTGTGTGATCGTGATATTTTTTGATGAGGCCCCTCGGTGAAATCCATTTCCAGCGCCCCTCCCTGTAAAGTCTCTCGGAATATCTGATTACGGGCTTGTTTTCCGCAAGACGGTTCTCTATAAGGGATTCTTTTTCGCATCCCCCGAAAATCACGACGTCCGAAGTCATGATGAGTTTTTGGCACTCGTATTCGTTCTCGTAATATTTTTTGAGATAAGGAATTTTGTCAAAATCGGCCGCCCAGCCCATTTTGACTCTTTCTTCTTCCATCGGTTCGGTCTGGATAAAGGCATAATCCGCGCCGAGTTCCTTATAGAGCACGTTGCTTAAAGGAATCTGATGGTGATTTATGTAATTGGACACAAACGTAATTTTCATAATTAATTCGCAATACTCTCGTAAATTTCAAGCAGTCTTTTGTAATTGGTCTTTGCGTCGTGTGTGATGCGGCTTCTTTTGCCGGCCTTGGCGCACATGTTTTTTTGCTCTTCGCTTCCGTTTTTCGAAAAGCAGTCGATAACCGCATCAATCAGCGCTTTTTCGTCAAGCGAAGGATAAAGATATCCTTCCTCTTCGTTCAAAAGGTTTCTTACTCCGCCGACATCGCTTGTTATCAAAGGCATCTGCAAAAGCATGGCTTCTCCGACCGAATTCGGAGAATTTTCCATGACCGAAGGTGACAGGAAAACATTTGATTTAAGATATCTTTCCTTCATTTTTTCAGCGTTTAACGGTCCGGTAAATACCACGTTTTCTTTAAGATCGCCGTCCTTTATGAGTTTTAAAATATATTTGCCGTATGAACCGATAAGAATCCTTTTCTTAAGCGAATCCTCTCCGGTTATTTTGTTTCCCGCAACATATACTTTTACGTCGGGACAGGCTTTTTTTATTTCGGGCAAAGCGCGCAAAAGGATATGAAGTCCCTTTATCGGATAATCGCCCTGGCTGACGAAAATCGAATGCTTTTCGCATTTTTCGATATCCCACTTTCCCTCATAGAACGGACTCCTTAAAGTCTCATTCATAAAAAAGTATTCGGCGTCGGGATTCATTTTTGATGTGTGCTCTTTGTCCCAGTCGGTTCGTCCCGTAACGTTTCCCGCAATTTTCACGGCTTCTTTTTCGTTCCCGCCGCGTAGTTCGAATTTTCTCTTTTGCTCTTTAAGTCCGTCTTTTTTCAATCTGTCGCGAAGCGTCGCGGATTCGATCACATCTTCGGGGAGACCGTCAAAATAATGCTTCGCATACACGTCGCAAAGTCCCTGAATTCCGATTAAAATCTTCGAAGGATCTTTGGCCGCCCTGCATACCGCAAGCGTGTGCGAATATTCGGTTCCGAAAATATGAATCAAATCGGGTTTGAAATCTTCGATGATTCCCGCGAAATGTTTTTCGAGATTCTCATCATACTTCCATGCATTCGCCGCTTCCTCGCAGTAACCGTATGCCTTTACTTCAAATTCGCCGACGTAGGATGCATGCTCCCTGTCGGTATTAAAGCATACTCCGAGTTCGATATCCCTTTCCGGATCGGAAAGTATCTTCTCGGACAGGCCCGTCAGCCACCCCTCTTTGTTCGGCATCTCAATATTCAAATGTTTGGCAATAACCGGAATGCACTGATTGCAAACCCACAGTACTCTCATATCTGCTTTGAAATAAACCTTTCAAGGTTCCTTTGTTTCCTTACTTCGCGCTCTTGTAAATGCGCTTTTTTATCGAATCGTAAGCGCCGGCGAAAATGCTTTTATGGGCAATCCACGTTCGAAGCGGCTGAAGCGTCAACCTCATGATTCTCCGATAGTGATTAGCCTTTTTTTCGCCCATGTATTTGACGACTATTTCGCGGTGTTCTTCCCTGTCTCTTTTTTGATTTTCCTTTGATTCGGAATATCCGCCGCCCTCATATGAAGCAACGGTTATTCCGAGATACGCGGGGCGGATGCCTTTTTCGAAAAAGCTCTTTAAAAAGAAATCGTAATCCGCACGAATCTTATATTTGGTGTCGAAACCGTATTCGTCCCAGAGACTTCTCGCAAAAAAACACGACTGGTGATTGGGCATGTGTCTGTAGCAAATCGACTCCGTAATCTCGGAGGGCTGACTTATCGTCTGATTGGCATTGCAAAAGAACGCATCGCCGTAATAAATCTTTCTGTCCGCATTATCGGACATATACTGCGCGGTCTTTTTTAAAACATCGTTATCGTAAAAAGAATCGCCGCAGTTCATGAATATGACATAATCGCCCGAAGCGTATCCGACGGCCCTGTTCATGGCGTCGTATATTCCGCCGTCCTTTTCGCTGTATACTTTGATCTTTTCGCTCGCGGGGAGTTTTGAGAGGCTCTCGTCCGAAGAACCGCCGTCCTTTACGATAATTTCGTAATCTTCCCAGCTCTGCAAAAGGATGTTTTCAACAGTATCTTTTAATTTGTCGCCGGCGTTGAAGCACACCGTAATCACACTAAAAAGCATTCTTTTCGTCTTCTTTTAATTTATTATCCAGTTAAAATACGGTATCAGTCTTGTATCGTTGGTCTCGCTCGAATGAAGGAAATAAACGTAATATCCGACTCCGACGACTATCAGCAAAACTTTAAGAAGAACTCTTAACCATTTCTTCGGAATCCGGTTTATAAGCGTCGGTACAAGAATCAGCTGGAACATGTTGAAATAATATCCTATTCTCGAAACAACGGGCAAATACGAACAACAGACGTAAACAATCAACGCGAAGATGTTCATGTTGAAATAAAATCTGTTCTTTTCGTTGTCCTTTATTGCCTTTTTGTAAAAGATAAGCGCAAATACCAAAACGCCTATGCATCTGGCGATATTGGTAAAGCTGATTTCGCCTGTATCGTGAATTGAATTTTCGTAATGAGGATAAATCAAAAATACAAGTCTTCTGTAAAAATTCGGGAACGCGAGAAAACTCGTGCTTATCGCACCCGTAACCGCCATCATCCAGGGTTTCCATTTTATGAGTCCGAGAGGATACGCGACAATGACGATCAGCACCGAAGTATGGAACGTCGAAGCCAGCAGCACCAGCATCAGGAATTTGGAAAATTCCCTGCTGAAAATATATCTTACCGAATAAAACGCTACCGAAAACGCAAGGTAACTTCTTATCGAATTAAAGCTTGACGCATAGTATCCGAGCAGCATGAACATTGCGAAAGCAATCGCAAAATCTTCGCTTTGTTCTTCGATTCCTTTTATGAAAAAGAACAAGGTGACAAATGCCACAATCGCAAAAATAATGATGTACTGCTTTCCGTCGAAACCGAAAATATGCTGAATCAGTTTGACGAGAAGATTGAATCCGAGTTCCGTCGCTACCGACTTGTCTCTGTTTTGGGCAAGAAGGCTGAAAATCGAAGTGTAGTTCCAATAATCCCCTCCGACGCCTATTCTGGTTGCCGATATCACGAAAAGCAGAAAGAATATCGTGGATATTATTAATTTGTTGTGCACCCGGCCTCTGGTGCGCATCGGTTCGTCAATAAACGTTTTCTCGGGTTTTTCGACGGTGTTGTCGACCAAAAATCCGAGTGAAATCGTTATGGCGGCCAAAACAAGGTAAACTGCCATCAGCTGTCCTTTTTCAATAATTCAAAGCCTTCCGCGATGCCTTCTTTCATAAGTCTGTCGGCTTCTTTTCTGCCTATTTTGCCTTTAAACATTTCCTTTTTTACCAGGATAAAACGAAGGCGCCAAAGCCATGCGCTTTTACCGTAAAGGAATGCAAAAAGTACTCCCCTGTCATGAAAGAATTTTTCCGTGTATCCTTCAAACCACGTCGATTCCCGAGGAATCTCGCGCCCGAGGAACACATCCGAGGAATACATCGCAACTTTTTTGGACATTGCCTCCTTAAGGAAGAGCGAGTCCTCTCCGTTGCTGTATTTTGCTCCGCCTCCGAACAGTGTCGAGAAGCGAAGATTTTTCTTAATCAAAACATCTCTTTTAACCGCGATGCTGTATGCGGGGTATCTTCCGATGTTCATCTTCGACAGTTTTTTGAAGCCCTCGTTGAGATATGTTCTTCTTTCGTCGCATACTTCGAAATTAAACATAATCATTTCGGCTTCGGGATGTTTTTCGAATTCGGTTATTATTTTTTCTTCGTAACCGTCGTCGTATTCTATGTCATCGTCCGCAAACAAAACTATGTCTCCGAAAGAATTGTCTATGCAAAGATTGCGGTTAAGACCCACTCCGCGCGTGTCGGAATCGATGATTGTTATCCTGCCGCCCGATTCGATTTCGCGCCGGTCGTTTTTGTCGCACTGATTGACCAAAACCGCATCGCCCGCAATGCGCATCTTTTTTATCAGTTTGTCGGTATCTGCGTTAAGACTCGATATCAGAAGTGTTACGCGCATTGTAAATGTCCTCTTTTAATTTTCTCGTGGAACTGGAGAACGACGAGAAAACATATTTTTTGATAAGCGCCGAATTGACGTCGTAAAGGATAACGCCGACCACGTTTGCTTCCTGAATCCGAAGCAGATCCAGCGCACGTTCCACAAGCTTTCCGTTATGATCCCCGGCCTTTATAAGGATGATCGTAGCTTCGCATTTTGCGGCGGTAACGGCTATCTGGGGATCGTTGTTAACCGATCCGGGTGCTACGAGTTCATAGTCGGGATGCGAGAAATATGCGTCTTCCTTTTTGATGTTGAAACGGTCTATTTCGAATATTTCCGCTTCTCTTTTCTCTTTGATTATGCTGTTCAAAAGATTGATGACGTAATCGGTATTTTCGTTTAAGGATGTACCGACAACGGCAATTTTTTTATAACCCTTTGTGACCTTAAGGAAATTGACCTGGAGCCACAGTCTGTAAAATTCGGTCTTTTTGTTGGGCTTTCTCTTCATGTCTCCGAGATATGAATCCTCGGAATTGAGGCTGTATTTTCTCATCTGGTCGGTTGTAATTCCGAGTGTCGGAATTCCGTATCTGATTTCCGAAGTAGCGGGAACGTAGATTGAGGAATCCCAAAGGAAATAAACCGAAACGAAAACAATCGAAAGGATAAGTCCCACAACGGCTCCGCCGAAGGACATGGCCCATGTTCTGTCTTCGAATCCGACTTCGTTTGCAATATTGGCGATTTTGATTATTCTCGCATCCTCGATCTCTTTTAATTCGGGTGCGAATCTGCAAACCGCTTCCGCGTATTTGTTCGCAAGAAGTTTCGCTTCGCCCTGCGATGTCGATTTGCCGGTTATGACCAGAATTCTCGTATCGGTTTTAAGAGTGGCGCTGACCTTGCTTTTAATCTCTTCCTCTTCGAGGCGTCTGCCGATTTCCTCTGCGGCATATTCCGTGATTACGTCATTGTAGATTAAATACTCCCAGGTGTGCTGGTTAATGTAAATGTTTTCCAGCTCGACACTGTCAATGTACTGGAGATAGACCTGCGATTCGGCAGTATATTCCGGCCTGCCGCCGAAAACATTTTTGGAAAGATAATACAATCCGCCGAAAATAAAAGCGCCAAGGCATATTCCGTAGATAACAAATCTTAATCTTTTGATTGATACCAGAACCATTAATCTGAAATCAACGCCTTCTTTACTGTACGGTACTTTCATCGTCGTTATCCTCCTCGGATTTCAAAGCAGTTACCTGATTCTCTCCGACACCCTCTGTAGAATCGGGAGTCAAAAGAACCCTTAACGTCAACAACATAAGTTTTATATCAAGCCATGTCGAATAGCCTTCAATGTACGTAAGATCGAGTTTGAGTTTGTCATACGGCGTCGTATTGTATTTGCCGTAAACCTGCGCATAACCCGCAAGTCCCGCCTTAACCTTTGTTCGAAACGCAAATTCCGGCATATCTTTCATGTACTGCTCGATAATCTCGGGACGTTCGGGTCTGGGCCCTATGAAAGACATGTCGCCTTTAACGATATTGAAAAGCTGGGGGAGCTCGTCGATTCTCACGGCTCTTATAATTTTACCGATCCATGTTATTCTGCTGTCGTTTTTGGATGCCAGTCTGGCTTTTCCGTCGGCTTCCGCATCGACTTTCATGGATCTGAATTTGATGATTTTGAATTCTTTGTTGTTAATGGTCATTCGAACCTGTTTGTAAAAAACGGGTCCGCCGTCCGTAATCTTTATAAGTATCGCCGTAACGATCATTATCGGCGTCGTAAGAATGATAAGAATGATTGCGCAAAAAAGGTCTATAAGCCTTTTGATACAGCGCTGCTCAAAAGTCAGGGGGTATTCCCTTGTCAAAAGAATCGGCGTGTCAAAGAAATGCAATACGTCCGCGCCCTGCACGATAACGTCCGAAATCTTCGGCATCATGTATACGCGGATTGATTTGGAATAACAGAATTTCAGAATATTGTTTCTTAAATGTTGGGGAACGTCCCAAATAACCACACCCTGATATCTGTTGGGAATTTCCTTCATGATATTTTCCTCGCCTTCGGAAATATTCATGATCTTGACGATTTCGAAACGGTCCTTCCTCGTCTTGAATTTTTCGACGATTTCGTCAACCGGTCTTTCGCCGCAGATAAGCAAAAGGTCTCTGGGCGAGAATACCGAACGGTAAATAAGATTTGAAAGGTATGACCATCCGAGCGCGAACAATAACTGTATGAGTCCGAGAACGATAATGTATTTCGGATCGATTGCATGTCCGTACATAAGGCAGATTACGGCATAAGCGACGATATTCGTCGCGCCGATCGAGAATGCGTGCGAGAGGAATATTTCAAAGCTTCGAAGGTATCCGATTTTGCCGGCGCCGTATACGAAGAGCAGGCTGAAAAGACAGATGGCGTAAATGCCGATAACCAGCGCATCGCCTTTTTGCCAGAACTGCACCCTAATCATTTTTTTGTAAAACAAAAACCAGATGATTGCATAGCCCGCCACATCCAAAATGAATTCGAAAGTCACAAGCTGCAAAACCAATATTCTTTTTATGGAATCCAATTTACCCATTTTTGTATGCGGCCTTCAGACCGCTTCCTTTCGGTAGGTTATATTCTTCTTAAAACGGCTCTTATCGCCCATCCGCAAAAATAATATGCGCTCTTTAAAACCGGGAGTTTTTCCCACTCTCTGTACAAATGCCAGATTCGCTTTATCGCTTCTAATTTGTTCGAGGAAAGCGATTTGCCCGGTCTTCTGTATATCGTGAGATTTTCGTTTAATCCGAACGCCTTGTTTCCTTCGCGAAGTATCTTCCACCAAAGTGCGGTATCCTCGCTTTTAATATGGGGCATTTTGATTTCATCCTTTCCGATAAGCGTCAAATCAAACATTACCGTGGATGTGAAAATCGTCGTGTTCTTAAGCGCCTCTTTGTATGTAATGGTCTCGGGAACTTTTACGATTCTGCCGTTCGGTATTGCATTTTCGTCGGCGAATTCGTATCCCGTAAAACTGAATTTCGCTCCTTTTTCCTTCATGAAGGCAATCTGCTTTTCAAGCTTTTCGCTCTTCCAAAGATCGTCGGCATCAAGGAAAGCGATAAATCTTCCTTCCGCCGCATCGACTCCGGCGTTCCGTGCGCCCGCCGCATCCTCCACATCCGTAAGAGTAAGCACTTTAATCTTCGGATCCGAAATCGCGGAAAGAATTTCCCCTGTCGAATCGTCCGAATTGTTTTCGCAAAGTATTATTTCGAAATTGCCGTATGTCTGTTCCCTGACGCTTTTTATCGTTTCCGAAATGAATTTTTCGGCGTTGTGAACAGGTATTACAACACTTACTTTATCTTCCATTGGCCGTTAATTTCCCGAATCAATCTTTTTGTAACAAATGTATCCGTTCCTGTCGTATACAGGCTCGTAAAGAGCATTTATCAAATCTCCGTTTTCTATCATGACCGCGCTGTAATCCTGTTCGATCCATTCGTCGTTTAAATGCGAAACAATCGTAAAGAACATATACTCGCTTTCATTGCCGTAATAACCGTTGTTTAAAATATAATTCTCTCCCATGCCCGAGGGTATTGCCATAATGACCTTCGGTTCCATCGAATACATGATGACGGTGTTGTCCCAGGGGTTGTCGCTTTCTTTTATCGTAATGACGTTTTTCAAATCCTCTTCCATGCTTCGCCACTCCGCTTTATCCTCTGCGGTCATATACCTTCCCTCGCTCTGGAAATATTTAAGGTTGGCGGGAAGGAAGAAAAGTCCCATGGCATTGCAAAAAAGTATCGCAATCGAAAGATATTTATCCTCGGTCATAACAAGAAGCACGAGCGAAAAGAGTACCGCTATCTCCGTTCCCCTCATGAAAGTGTCGGGAATTATCGTATAAAGCGTCATGTACATGAAAACGAACACGCATATCGAATAAATGCATATCCACGCCGTCGCTTTGTCTTTTTTCGACGCTTTCGAATCGAGCAGGGAAATCACGGATGCGAAAACGATGAAAACAATAATCATGACATGGAAAAGATATATTCCGTTTGTCGCAAAACTGTATCTTAAAGCAAGGAGTCCTCTCGCTCCGTCGATAACCATCGAAAGGAAGCTCTTAATCGCAAGGAACACATGTCCGCCGCTGAAATTGTGAAGCAGCGCCTCGGTTTTGCCGATGTTGTAATTGCTCGAAATAAGGTGGAGCAGGTAATAGCTTGCCCCGGATACAATGCCTGTCGATAACAGTGATACGACGATTTTCAACCACGTTTTCTTTTTGGACAAAAGCGCAAAAACGTAAATCGGTATGCAAAAAGCAAAAAACGTGTAAACCTGTATCGAATAAAGGATTACAAGCGGTGCGACGATGTATGAAATCCATTTCGGACATTCGTCGAAAAACATTTTGTACAAAAGTCCCGCAATCAGTATCGCAAGCGCAAATCTGAAAAGCTCCGACATGTTGGTGTTTATGTATAAAACAAAAACTACGCTTGTGGCTTCCAATACCGCGAGTTTGATCTTTCTTTTTAAATCGGGCTTTGTCAAAAGAAGGAACAAAGCATTTACGATTGTGATGTAAACAATATTGCAGATATATACGAACGAATAACCCACCGGGAAAACAATCGCCGGAATTACATACGGGAGAAGGATTGCGGGGCTCCATGCGGGACCGTTGCCGAGTATCGCATGCTTTGCATCAAATCCCCAATAACCCCTGGGCGAAAAATAATCCGAATACGACTGGATGAGTTTGAGGTATACCGCCTCGTCGTTCCATTTGGGTCCGGGCAGTGCGACATAGCCCTGAACGAGCCACTTTATAACCATGATAAAAAGAGAAATAATCACGGGAGTAAATATAAAAACCAAAGAAAGAATTCTTCCTTTAACCAAAGAATCCGCTTGGTTGTTTTTGGCGTTTTTCTTATTTTTTTTGACCGTTTTCTCTTTCATCAAAAAACCTTCGTTTTCGCTGCAGAATAAGCAAATCTGTACATTATAAACCCATGTTATCATTCATTATCTCATAATTAAGAGTATTATATCACAAAAGCACCTCCCATACCACAAAATTATGAATTATGTTCGCTTTTTGTCCACCAAAATGTTTCCTTCAAGGCATGGTTGTTTTTAGGGGGTTAATATGATATTGTAAAAATAATCGGAAGCGGTTTCTTTTGTAAACATAAAACTGTCGTTTATTCAAGCGGAAAGACTGGAGAATGGAACAAAATTTTGATTTTGTCGCGGCTGTTTGCGATGACGAGCGGGACATAGTCGAATTACTGGCGCAAACGGTTGATGACATTTTAAAAGAAACTCAAAAAAAATATGAGATAAGGCGTTTTTGCTCCGGGAAAGAACTTCTTGAACAGGTGCGGGATATCCAGCTTGTTTTTTTGGATATCGAAATGCCTGAGATCGACGGTATCGACACCGGAAGCAAAATAAGGGAAATCAATCCCGACTGCACGATCATCATGGCTACCGGAAGAGAGGATTGCTATAAAGAAGCATTTAAAATAAATGCATTTCGATTTGTTACCAAGCCCTTTGACAAAAAGGAAATATCCGAAGCAATTCAGGCTTTCCTGGATTCTTTTCGCGGCGAAAACACCGTCGAAGCTTTCTATAACAGGAAGCTGTACAAAATCAAAGAGAAAAACATTTTATACATAAGCGCAATGGACAGTTATTCCGAAATCGTCGTATCAAACCGTGTGTTACGAACAAACGAGTCCATGGCAAATCTGGAAAAAAATCTGGATCCTTCCCTGTTTTTCAGGATTCACAAACAATACATAATAAACATGTCCTTTATAGAAAAAATCCGTAACGGATATGTCATAATAAACGGAAAAAAATTTAACGTTTCCAGAAGGAAAAAAACTGAATTTGAAGCGAAATATTTGGAACATCAGATGAAATACGGATGATTTGTAACAAAGATTTCTGGTTAAGAGGGTCGACAAGGGAAACAAATGCTCATACTATCCTGCCTGTTTAACATTCTAACCTATATTCTTGCTCAGTATTTATTTTTCGACAAGAAACTGAAGAAACCTGTTGCCTATGCGATAGGTTTGGCGGTTTATTCCGCTTTGTCTTTTATTCCCGCTTTATCGGTCGACGAAAAGCATCTTTTAATCTATGCGGTAACAACCGTTTGTTGCTTTTTCTCATTTCGGGGAAAATTAAGAACCAGAATCATCCCCGTTTTTACTCTCTTTTTTATCATATCCGCCGTTTACGGCATTTCTCTTTCCATATGCAATCTTTTAATCGCGCGTTTTATACCGCAGGATGCGGCGGGTTTGTACAATATCTGCCGTGAGGTACTGTGTCTTTGCTTTGTATGTCTCGGTTTGCTGATAAAAAAACTCATAAAAAACGACAGCAGAGAAAAGCTGTTGTTGCTCGCGGACAAATATTTGATTTTTTCGACTCTTTTTACCGCAATGATTATCGCGCTTACCCTCGCGCTTTTGGAATATTCGGGCAATATGATAGGCGATGCCAAATACCGGAATGCAGTGACGATTATCAGCGGAATCGCTTATATAAGCCTTGGTTTTCTCGGCGGAATGACGCTTTATGTGAAACATGTGAATGAGGAAATGAAAACCCTCATGAACAATGAAGTCATGATCAAGGACATGCAGAAAAAATACTACGAAGCTCTGCTCGATCAGGAAAAAGGAACCAGAGCTTACCGTCATGACATGGCAAATCACATAATGTGTCTGAATGCCTTGGCCGCAAAAGGAAATCTGGAAACTCTTCGTACCTATCTGGATGACATGCAGGGAGAATTGCAAAAAATCCAGGGAAGGAAATATGCGACAGGCAATGAAATACTGGATATCATGTCGAATTTTTATCTGCCCCAGCTTTCGGACAAAATCAAAGTCAATTTAAGGGTCAGAGCACTTCCGAAAATCGATGAAATGAATCTTTGCACGATATATTCCAACCTGCTTCAAAACGCCGTCGAAGAGTTGAATTCGTGTCCCAACCGCGAGGGAAATCTGGACATTATCTTCAGTCAGGACGAAGATGTATTTAAACTGATGATAGCCAACAGTATTTTCAGGGAAAAAGAAAGCGGTTCGCTTGAGACTCGCAAAGAAGACAAAAAGAATCACGGAATCGGTTTGTCAAACGTGAAAAGAGTTGTCAACGATCTGGGCGGAAAGATATGGATAAACGATAAGGATAATGTTTTCAGAGTGATAGTCGAATTGAAAAATCAATAGACCGTTCACGGACTTAAAGGTCCGTTCGCGGACTAATTGTGTATGCTTTCGAAAACCTTTACTACTATAAAAGTAGTAAAGGTTTTTTTTTAAGGGGGGATTAAAAATGACTTTAGCAGAAATTTGGTATTGGCTTTTCGGGCACTGAATCACGTGAATTTTTAAACAAAAGAATGATCGATTATTTAAAACATTATGTAGTAAAGGAGGAATACTCAAACAGAGAATGACCGAAGAAGAAATACATGAAGCTGTCGGCGGCATCTTATGTCTTGCCTGCAAAAAGACCTGTCCCCGGTCTTGGAGTTCATTACACGGATGGCGCCGTATTGCGAATGAATTCGGTTTATAAAACAACAAACCCCTATCATGAAAAAAGTCACAATACTATTCCGGTTTCCTTGGAATATTATTGTGACTTTTTTTGGAAAGCCGAACTTTCTTTTGTCTCTCAAACCCTGAATCGCGGTCGGTTGGACATTTATCGGGAATAATGATAAAATTGTCGTCAGATTTAATTTTATATTGTGGAGGCAATTATGTTTAAGCTTCTGATAACCGGCGGAAACGGTCAGCTCGGAAGAGCAATCAACAATTTATACACTGACAGAGAAGACATCGAATGCATCAATACGGATGTCGGCGAATTGGATATAACAAATCTTGAAGAAGTAATTGAATTCGTGGATAAATGCAGACCCTACGCAATCGTCAACTGCGCCGCTCACACGGCCGTGGATCTTTGCGAGGACCAGGTGGATGCGGCATACAAAATCAATGCGATAGGTCCCAGAAACCTGAGCATCGCAGCGGAAAAATTCGGCTGCAAAATAATGCAGATAAGCACGGATTACGTTTTCTCGGGAAATGCCTCAAGGCCCTATACGGAATTTGATGCCCCCGCACCCCAGGGCGTATACGGAGCAAGCAAACTCGCGGGAGAAAACTTCGTAAAAGAATTTTCCTCGAAATATTTCATAATCCGTACCGCATGGCTTTACGGCGACGGAAAGAATTTCGTAAAAACCATGCTTCGTCTGGCCGAGGAGCGCGATGAAATCGGAGTGGTTTACGATCAGGTGGGAAGCCCGACAAGCACTTTCGAGCTTGCAAAAGCTATGGATTCGCTCCTTTTTACCGATAATTACGGAACATTCCACGGAACATGCGAAGGAACCTGTTCATGGGCCGATTTTGCCGAAGAAATATTCCGTCTTGCAGGAAAAAACGTCAAAGTTAACCGCCTCACAAGCGACCAATACCCCGCAAAGGCAAAAAGACCCGCATATTCGGTTCTTGACAATTACATGTTCAGAATAACAAACGGTTTTATGTTTGCCGACTGGCACGACGCTTTGAAAGAATATATGGACCTGCTTAAAAATCAGGCATAAAAAAAAGCATCCTCGGATGCTTTTTTTATTATAAATTTTTTTATTATTTTACTATTACCAGACAGTAAAGAAGCGCAAATGCGATACCGAGAAGCGCTCCGCACAAAACCTGCAGGGGTGTGTGTCCGACGAATTCTTTTAATTTGTCGTCATTGGACAATTCCGATCCGTTCTTGGTGAAAAGATCTATAAATTCGTTGAGAACCTTGGCCTGATTGCCGGTTTCCCTTCGAACTCCCGTGGCATCATACATAACCACTATTGCCAAAAGTCCCGCGATGGCAACAAGATATGAACTTACCCCTTCGTTAATAACGAGAGAGGTTGTGAGTGCACACACGGCTGCGGAATGGCAGCTCGGCATTCCTCCGGACCCTATGAGTCTCTCGGGAACAAATTTTTTGGTCATTTTCAAATGGATAATTGTTTTGATTATCTGCGCAAGCGCCCAGCTTATGGCCGCAGACATTAATACCTCGTTCTTGGCAAGGTCGGATAAAAACTGTATCATTTCTAAATCCTTTATTCGGCGGAAGGCATATTATACAAATTATTGTATGTTGTTCCGCCGAGATTAATCACACCGGATTCGTTGTAAATTGCGTATCCGTCGGCATTGTTTGTAACGCTGCCGCCCGTAAGCGTCAATACGGACGAGCCCCTGTTGTTGTACAACACGGGATGGAACGAATCTCCGACACCCGAAATCGAACCGCTTACGATTTCCATGGTGCCTGAATTTACAACGGTCATAACGCCGGATTTGCTGTGCGAAATATCGGAATTTTCAATGGTCAGAACGCTGCTTCCGTTCTCTGAATTCCAGATTGCGACAGAATCCGTTTCATTTGTTACGGTTACGCCGTAAAGCGATAAATCACCGTAATTTACAATACTCTTGGAATATTCGCCGTCAACGGTATTGGTGATTGTTCCGGCTCCGTAAATCTTCATCGTGCCGTTATTGATAATGGTATCTTCACCCGCTCCGTCAATGGTAAATCCGCCGAGTTCGATTTTTATGTCTGCGCCGGCAGCCGTATTTCCGCCGCCCGTCACGTCTTTTGTAAGATATATTCTCTTTGAGCCGCTTCCGATGTAATTGAATGCGTCCTGAAGCGAATCAAAACCTATTCCGTCAACGGTAACGGGTTTGGTCTGATATTCGAAATAAACATTGACCGTTTCCCTGCCCGTAGTGTTCGCCGCTTCGAGCGACCAGGTAGCAACATCCCACACGATAGAAGCTTCCTTGCTGTTCGATTCGATTGAAACGGCTTTGTAAAAATTCTTATCGGGAGCCGATTCCTGTTCTTTACCGTCGACTATGTATTTTATTTTCGGAGATCCCGTTTCGTTTTTGTCGCATGCGCAAAACATTGCCGTAAGGCTTAAAACCGAAGCGAGAAACAAAAATTTTACTTTATTCATACTGCTCTCTTCATAAATCCAACGGGGAAGTCAACCGCACTTTCCCAATCTCACGCAATTATACAATTAAGAGGCGCTCTTGTCAATGTAACCGCCTCTTACGAGTCCTTTTTCAAAAGATAATTCATGAAATTTTCCCTGTTCTCAAACGCTGTTGTCGTGGGGCGTCCGAGATCTTCTCTCGCACCGATCGAACACTTGACTTCGATGAGGGATAATTCGTCTTTTTCTTTGGCGTTTTTCAACGCTTCGTCAAGTTTGTCAAAAGTATCGACGCTCACGGCAGAGGGGTATCCGAGTGATTTTGCAAGTCCCGTAAAATCTATGCCTCCCGCAACCGTGGGCATTCCTCCGACCGTTTCGTGCGATGCGTTGTTGATTATGATGTGCACAAGGTTTTCGGGGCGGTTGTTTCCGATTACCGCCATGGCTCCCATATGCATGAGCGCCGCACCGTCACCGTCTATGCACCATATCTTTCTGTCTTTTTGATTCAATGCCACTCCGAGCGAAATCGAAGATGCATGTCCCATGGAACCAACCGTCAAAAAGTCGTATTTATGGGATTTTCCTTCGGCTTCGCGAATTTCGAAAAGTTCTCTTGAAGCCTTGCCCGTTGTGGATATAATCGGGTCTTCGCCCGTAACTTTTACGATATGACGGATTATATCCTCGCGACACATCGTATTGGAATTTTTGTATTTCACTTTTTCTTCATAGGAAAGCGCGCCCTTTCTTATGACGAAAGCCACGTTTTTGCCCTTTTGCAAAAGTTTTGAGAACTCTTCCATTTTCGACGAAACTTCTTCGTCGGTTGTATCCTTTCCGATTGCAAAAGAAGCGATGTCCATGTCGTCGAGAAGTTTGATTGTAACTTCGCCCTGATAGATGTGCTGGGGCTCGTCATGAACTCCGGGTTCTCCCCTCCATCCGATAACAAATATCATCGGAATCGCATAAACCTTATCGTTTAAAAGGCTTGCTACGGGATTTATGATATTTCCTTCGCCGGAATTTTGCATGTAAACAACGGGAATTTTGCCCGTCGCAAGATGGTATCCTGCGGCGAGGGCCACGCAGTTTCCTTCGTTCGCACATATCATGTGGTGGGCCGAATCCGTTTTATAAGTATTGTAAAGATAATTGCAAAGCGCTTTAAGCTGTGAATCGGGAACTCCGGTAAAGAAGTCCGCCTGAAGTATTTCGACAAATTTTTCGACTTTCATATTTTCTCCGAATTCCGTTTTTTGATTATTTTACAGTTCGTCAATCAGAGTGATTATGTCTTTTATCGGCATAAGTCTCTCGTCCGCTTCTTTAGATCTGTGATATTTAAGGATATCCTCCGCGGTTTTTTGCATGGCGGGAAAAGCGCTTCTCGTCAGCTGGTTGGCGTAAATCACGATGTTCACGCCGTGTTTTGCAAGTTCCTCCTCGGTAATCGAATTAAAAGAAGTGGGAACGACGACTATGGGCGTTTGGAGATCAAAAGCTCTGAATCGGTCGCAAAATTCGAGTATTTCGTCGGGTGTTTTCTTTCTGCTGTGAATCATTATTCCGTCGGCGCCTGCTGCCGTAAATGCCTTTGCTCTCGCAAGCGCGTCTTCGATTCCTTTTTCGAGAATAAGGCTCTCTATGCGGGCGATAATCATAAAATCATCAGTAAGCTGCGCTTTTTTGCCGGCTCTTATTTTCTCCGAAAATTCTTCGATCGAAGCCTGCGTCTGTTCGACTTCGGTTCCGAAAAGAGAATTCTTTTTGAGTCCTTTTTTGTCTTCGATGATAATCGCGGAAACGCCCATTCTCTCAAGGGTTCTGACCGTGTATACGAAATGTTCGCTCATTCCGCCCGTGTCGCCGTCGAAAATAATAGGCTTTGTAGTCACTTCCGTGATATCGTCAATTGTGCGAAAACGGCTCGTCATGTCAACAAGTTCGATATCCGGTTTGCCCTTTGCCGTGCTGTCGCATAAGGAAGATACCCACATCGCGTCAAACTGATCGAGTCTGCCTTCTTTTTCGACGACCGTTTTTTCAACGATAAGTCCCGTAAGGCCGCTGTGCGCTTCGAGTGCTTTTACGATGGGAGTCATCTCAAGGAGACTGCGAAGCCTTTTTCTTCTGTACTCGGGCATTGCGAGTTTTTCGCGAAGCTGGAGGTCTGTCTTTTTGACATTCTCGTTATAAGTGTAAGGAATGTCCACAAGTTCCCCGCCGTAAGCGTCAAGAAGCTTTATTACATGGTCTCTTATGGCGCTTTCCACACCGTTTTTCCAGTTGTCCCCGTGCAAAACGTAATCGGGCTGAAGAAGTGTGATTACATCGTCGTAAAGCATGTCTTCCTGTACCACGACTTCGTCCACACCCTCAAGGGATCTGTAGAGTTTTACCCTCTCGTCCTGGGAAATTGTCGGGAATTTGTTGTATCGGATAAGTGCCTTGTCGGAAAGCGCTCCTACTATGACACGACCGTATTTTTTTGCTTCGTTTATGATGTTCAAATGTCCTTCGTGGATGACATCCGTGCAAAAACATGTGTATGCTTTTTTCATTTTAAATTCTCCCCCCGTTTTACGTTTCAGTTTTGTTTTCAGCCGTTGACGGAATTAAAGCCGAATAATATCAGTTATATTTTACCGGCACCGAAACATTGCATTCTTTTAAAGCTTCTTTGAATACTTTAAAGAAATCTTTGATGTCGGCTTCGTCGATTGCTCCGAGTGCGCAGAGTCTGAAGGTATTTGTGGTGCTTATCTTTCCGGGATAAATCGTAAATCCTCTTTCGTAGCAGTAATCATGCACCTTCTCGAAGCTCCAGTTCAAATCGTCGGGATAGATTGCGGAAGATACGAGTCCCGCGCGCCATTCGGGCTTTATGACCTGTCTGAAGCCGAGTTCGTCAAGGCCATCGTTGATTGCGTTGAAAACTCTCGTGTGTCTTGCCCATTTTGCTTCCTCCCCTTCCGCGAAATATTCTTTTAACGCCTGAATCGCGGCGTAAATCGTCTGTACGGGTGGCGTGAAATGCATCTCGCCCGTCTTTTCGAAATAATCATACTGTAAGAAAAGATTGCAGTAATAACTTCTTTTCGGAAAATTTGCCGACTGTTCGATAATGCTTCTGTTACCAACGACAAAACTCAATCCGGTGAATGCCATAAGACCTTTTTGCGCGCTTGCCATGCAAAAATCGATATTGTCTTTTTCGATATCAATCGGTCTCATCGCATATGTGCTTGTTGTGTCGACCGTAAAAATCGCATTGTATTTGTGTGCAAGAGCTCCGATTTCCTTTATGGGATTAAGGATCCCCGTGCCGGTTTCGTTGTGAGTCGTGTGGACAAGTCCGATGTCGGGATTGTTTTTAAGGGTTTCTTCAACCTTTGTTAAATCCGGTCTTTCATCCACGGGGAATGTCAGATTGATGTGGGGCAAACCGTAATATTCGCAGACTTCAACGGCTCTTGCGCTGTATGCGCCGTTGTTTACGACAAGCACTTTCTTTCCTTCGGGAAGAAGGCTGTTGATGCATACGTCGATATTTATTGTTCCGCTTCCGCAAAAAAGCACCGAAGTGTATTTATCGAGATCGCCGTGTACGATTTTTACAAGGTCTTCCCTTAAACCTTTCATGAGCCCGCCGAATTCTTTTTCTCTGGGGCAGATGTCGGGAACCACCTGAGAATATTTGACCGTGTCGGTGGTGGTTGACGGACCGGGATTAAGGAGTATGTTTCTTTTTACGCTTTCCATTTCTTTCCTTTCGCAAAACCTCTTTTTCGCAAAGATTCTTGTCTTTTATTCAGACATCGTATGTCTTGTCGATGTTTTTTAATTCATTAAACGTGTCTATTTCGATTATGTCCTCATCGCGGCATTCGCTGACAACGACTTCGTAATTGCTCTTTTTGTAAACAAGCGGAACCTGTTCCCAATAACGTTCCTTTCCGCCCGGCGAGGAATACACTTCCGCGATGTCCTTTTCGAGGGATTTGCCGTCTTCTTCGTTCCAGTAGGATATTCCGACCATCTGCCAGAGATTGTCGCCCTCTCCTCCGACTTTTTCCTCGACGATTACTCCGTCCTTGACGACGAAACACCAATCGTCGGTGCGGTCTTTTTTGATGGCGAGAAAATCCGAAGTGTAATGGTATTTTTTGATTATCGACGGATTCGAAATCAAAAGATCGGCCTCAAAAACGTACGCATTCGAAAGAAGGTGTCTGGCAACCAGCGCGGAGCTTATGTTATTGGCCTCGTTGTAAACGGGATTTTCAAGAAATTTAACCATCGGATATTTGTACAAAAGCTGGTCGAACTGTTCCGCAAGATATCCTCTGACAATGTAGATTTCCTCTATTCCCGCCTGAAGACAGGATTCGATAAGACGGTCGATGATGCGTGTTCCGTGAACGCGGACAAGGGGCTTTGGAGTATTGAATGTTATGGGCGCAAGCCTTGAACCGAAGCCCGCAGCTATAAAGATCGCTCTTTTTGCACGATAGGGCTCAAGCGCCGCAAAACCCTCGGGCGTTATCTTTCCGTCTTCAATACAGTTCATATCTGTAAGTTCACGAACGACTTTATTAACGGTTCCGAGCGAATAAAGCGTGAGCTTTTCCAAATCCCTCTGAGAGAGGATTTCTTCGGAAAATGCGAACTTTTCAAGTATGTAAAATTGTTTTTCAGTAAGTTTTTCCATTATTGATTCCTTTGATTTAAACAGCCCGGGGCTGTTCATTTTTGTCGGGGCGTCCGGCAGATTTGAACGCTTCTCCTTGAATATATCACTTATTGACGGTTCTGTAAAGTTTTTGCAAAGTCAAAATATACCGTACGAAATATAAAAGATGCGCAAACCGCAAGCGGCTTGCGCATAAAGAACTGACAGGAGTCTAAAGTTCTTCGGCTGAATTATTCAGCCTCGGTTTTTTTGATTAACATATTTCTGTTCATCTGCTCTCTGACAAATCGGTCCAAATCTTCCTGCGTGGTTATCTGGTAATTTCTCGTACTGCCTTCAACCAAAAGAATATTCATGCCTGCCATAAACGCGGGTTCGGCCGAGCCTCGGATTTCTTTGATCCTGTCGGGAAGCAGGGCTTCGTTGGCCTTTAAATATTTTTTAAACATATATACTTCGGGCGACTGTCCGGAATAAAGAGTATCTCTCTCGAGAAGTCCCGTTATCTTTTCGCCGTCAAGACTCTGGTAAATATAATTTTTTACGGAAAGCGCGGGAACAACTCCGTCAAAAGAGGTATTGTCGTAATCCGACGTACCTACCCCGTTTATATAACGCATAAGCATGTTGCATGTTATGTTGGGCCTTGACGCATCATGTATCAGGACTAAATCTTCATCGGAAATATTACCCTCAAACATCGTATTGATATAACGAAGGCCGTTAAATATCGATATCTGCCGATGTTCTCCGGGCTCGGCAAATCCGATGAATTTATCCTTATTCTTTTCGGAAATGATTTCTTCGAGAGATTCTCTCCATTTAGAATCGGCAATGATGCAGAAGTAATCAATCGCTTCGCAATTGACAAAAACATCGAGCGAGTAATCGATTATCATCTTTCCCTCGACTTCGATGTACTGCTTGGGCACATCGGGATTGATACGCGTTCCGCTTCCGCCGGATAAGATTATTGCAGTGACCATGTTCTCTCCCCCCACACAATAAACAATTCAAACATAAGTACACTTTTGTATATTATAACATATTTTTCCTGTTTTGGCTAAATTCAGGATAATCTTTGCATAATTCAGAAATTGTTTTTTCTAAATATTTTGCGATATAATATCATTATGAAAATTGCGGTAATCAGTTATGATGAATTAAATACAAAACCCTCCAAAGAACAGGTTCTTTCAGACCTGTTCAATGCCTTTAACTCTTCATCCGAAGAGAGCCTTGAAAACATGGGTAAAGTTTTGAGAAATCAGATAAGAGGCTTGATTGAGGGAAATAACTCTGCAGAAATCGTTTATATGGACACCTCCGACAGTGCCCGCAGAAAACGACTGAGTGATTATATTCAGACAGAAGCTCCGGATCTGCTTATCTCGTATAATCTCGCAGGTTTCGAATTGGGAACACTTACGGATTCCGTTCTTTACAATCTTTTAGACTGCAGACAGTTTCATTTTATTAATAAAAACAATCTCTCCAACGAGAAGTATCTTGATAAATTACTCAGTATTAACCTTTTCTTTTTCAGATCATAGCTTATAAGGAAATCCTATGCATATTTTAATGTTTGATATGGGAAGTTTCACTTTCCGGGATACAAAAGAAGCAATAGAAAAACTCGGTCACGAAGTTGATGAAATGTATTATTGTTTCAACAACCGTTTTGAAGACGAATTCTTCAGCGAAAGACTGGATTTGATGCTCAAACGCAAGCAATATGACTGTATTTTAAGCATCAATTTCTTTCCGCTTATTGCCATGGCGGCAAAAGAACACGGCATCCCGTACATTTCCTGGTCTTACGATTCGCCCTTGGCAGAACAGTTATCCGATTATTTTAATATGGATACCAATCATATTTATCTTTTTGACCGTTCGGAAACCGAGCGGTTTAATTCCATGGGATTTACTAATGTGCAGCATCTCCCTCTGGCGGTCAATGTCGAAAGAATCGATAAGCTTTCTTTCGATGCATCCACCCGCCAAAAATACCAAGCCGACATCTCTTTTGTCGGAAAAATCTACGATTCGGTAATTGATAATCTGATGTATTGCGCCGATGATTACTCCAAAGGTTACGTTGAAGCCTTATTTCAGGCCCAATTCAGAATCTACGGAAGCAATTTCGTTGAAAATTCCATTCCCGATTCGCTTCTGGACTCTCTTAATTCTGCTTACGCAAAATTTGGATCTTCGAACATTACATTAAATAAAAAAGGTCTGGCTTACGCCATCAATTCTCAGATCACGCATGTGGAAAGAACACTCCTTTTGGAGTTATTATCCGAAAATCACAACGTAAAATTCTATACCGGCGAAAAACCCGATATCTCGGAAAAAGTTAAGATTTGCGGTCCCGTTAAATATTTTGACAATATGTATGCCGTTTTCCAAAACAGTTCTTTAAATTTATGCCCCACTCTTAAAAGCATCGAATCCGGCATTCCTTTAAGAGCGCTGGATATTCTCGGGGCAGGCGGAGTTTTATTTTCCAATTTCCAGCCGGAACTTGCGGAATGCTTCGCGGACGGCGAAGATGTTATCATGTACGAAAGCATCGAAGATGCCGTATGCAAAGCCGATTATTATCTCTCAAACAAGGATCTGCTCTCTTCGATTGCCGTATCCGGCAAACAAAAAGCGGCCTCGTATTTTTCATACGAAGACCGCGTTATGCAATTGCTTAAGTTTTAGTTTTCAGGAATTATCTTCTTTTTTACCAATAACACTTCCATATGATCCCCATATCCGTTCCTGTTGCATTCTTCGCAGTTTGCATTAATGGATTCAATGTCTTCTACAGTAAAATACCTTCCGACAAGTTCCGGCGTAATCTCAAAAAATGACACCCCGTTCTTATAAAAGAAACTTTTTATTATCTGCGAATTGTTGGAATTGTATTTGAACTTTGCAACCTTCAATCCCGCTTTATCGGCAAGATATTCAATACTTTTTCTGGAATGAAGGAATATGTGTCTTGGGGCATCCAACTGATACCAATGCGTTTGAAACATATCAAAGGCTATATTGGGATATGTAGGTATGTCCATT